>Ga0126327_10000053_pt1 | contig 38061 bp, 36 predicted proteins | sample InaspJWI30metaG_FD_101392 | JGI IMG/M metagenome (GOLD analysis project Ga0126327, IMG submission 101392) | Marine gutless worms symbiont microbial communities from Oahu, Hawaii - Inanidrilus sp. 1 OAHU.JWI-30 metaG | ecosystem: Host-associated > Annelida > Digestive system > Unclassified... | reverse complement strand
GCAACCACCTTTGTCGGCCTGGCCTGCGACGAACCCTACACCACCTGCTTTTGCACCACGGCCGGCTGCGGTCCCTACCACGAGCAGGGGCTGGATGTGCTGTTGACGGACAACGGTGATCACTACCTGGCCAAAGCCCTGACCGACAAAGGCCAGGCCCTGCTCGACAGTGCCGGCTGGGATGAAGGGGCCGACGGCGAAAGCGTATTTGCCGAGAAGAAAGCAGCTGCCGAGGCTAAAATTGTCAGCGCCATCGAATCGGACAAGCTGCTCGATGCCGACACCCTCGCGCTCCATGGGGCCTCATTCTGGGAGGATGTCTCTTTTGCCTGTATCAACTGCGGCACATGTACATTCCTGTGCCCCACCTGCCGGTGTTTCGATATCCAGGACGAGGTGCGCGGCAATGCCGGCAAACGGATGAAAAACTGGGACAGCTGCATGTTTCCGCTTTTTACCATGCACACCACGGGGCATAATCCCCGGGGCACCAAGCTGCAGCGGGTCCGCCAGCGCTTTATGCATAAACTGAAATATTTTGTCGATAAGTACGATACGGGAACCATGTGTGTCGGTTGCGGCCGTTGCGTTCGTCAGTGCCCGGTAAATATCGATATTCGTAAGGTTTGTGACCTGATGAACAGCCACGCTGCCGTAGACAGCTGTGTGGCCGAGGGATAATAAGGGGGATTTTAGACGTGCAGAATCCATATTTACCGTACCCGGTTCGCATTGATGAGTTGGAAGTCGCAACCGAGGATAAGAGCCTTAAGACATTCAAATTTGTCTTTCTGAATGAGAAAGATGAAGATAAATTTGCCTACCAGGCCGGCCAGTTTGCCGAATTGTCCGTACCCGGTGTGGGGGAAATCCCCATCCGCATCGCTTCTTCCCCGGTGGAAAAAGGGTTTGTAAAATTCACGATCTTCAAGGCCGGGGTAGTCACCAGCCACATGCATTCCATGCAGGTGGGTGATATCATGGGTGTCCGGGGGCCCCTGGGCAACTGGTACCCCTGGGATATGCTGGAAGGCAAGAACATCCTCATTGTCGGGGGCGGGTTCGCCTTCACAACTTTGCGCTCCTCGATCGTGTACATGCTGGATCCCGCCAATCGCGGCCGATTCGGCAACATCGATGTTGTTTACGGAGCACGTACACCAGGTATGCTGTTGTACAAGGACGAACTGGTCGAATGGGAAAAGCGCGATGATATAAACATGCACCTTACCATCGATGCACCGGCAGACGGATGGGACTACAATGTCGGCTTCGTGCCGCCGGTTACCGAGGAGAAAGCGCCCGAGGCGGACAAAGACACCTATGCTATCGTCTGTGGCCCGCCGGTCATGATCAAATTCACCTTGCCGGTTCTGGAAAAACTGGGGTACACCAACGACCAGATTATCATGTCCCTTGAAAATAGAATGAAATGCGGTTTCGGCATGTGCGGACGCTGCGGGATCGGCAAAGAACTGGTCTGCAAGGACGGTCCGGTTTTCACGCTGGGTCAGCTCAACAACACCCCTGGGGAATATTAAGGCCGGTTCCATTTAATTGGCTGTTAATATTAGATAAACAGTTGACCATTGCAAAATGCAAGCATAGGTATTATTTTCATATTGACATCGGATACTCAATCGGTTAAATGTTCCTTTTCAATACAAAATAAACGGCGGAATGCCATAAGTAACAAAAATACTAATTAAGGAGGATTGCTAAATGGCGACAGTAGAATTTGGTGGAGAAACTTTTGGCGTAGATGAAGACGGTTTTATCGACGATTACAATACCTGGAGCGAAAACTGGGTACAATTCGTAAAAGGCGAAGAAGGTATCGACGAGCTGAATGATGAACACCGTCTGGTAATCAATACTCTGCGCGAATACTATGAGAAGAATGGGATTGCTCCCATGGTACGGGTACTTTCCAAGGTTACCAAGTTCAAACTGAAACACATCTACGAGCTGTTCCCGTCAGGCCCCGGTAAAGGCGCCTGCAAGATGGCTGGTCTGCCCAAACCGACCGGCTGTGTATAATCACTGACCAGTGATTGGGTACACAAACATCTGATCAAAAAGGCCCTGCTGATAAAGCAGGGCCTTTTTTAATTGGTATCTCCATCATGCCATCCCGAGCAGGGTGAACCGACTGCGCCAGAACGGCCAGGGCTGCATCGCTCGGAAGGGCCCCTCCCCTTCTAATGGGATTGGGCCTGTTTACATCGGGATTTTTCATCGCTTACCGGGCGTAGCCTTTGGCAAAGCCTGGATTCACTCCTCGGAAAGGCAGGCAAGCCTCTTGGGTTCTTTCCTAAAAACTGTTCTGAGAGGTGCGATATGATGATCAACGTTAAAACCAGTTCCCGAACCGAGTTTGTCGACATCACGACCAAGGTTCAGAAGGCCGTACAGGATTCCGGCCTTCAGAGCGGACTTTGCATGGTCTATGTCCCCCACACTACCGCGGCGGTCACCATTAATGAAAGTGCCGACCCCAGCGTGAAACGGGACATACTCATGATTCTCAACCAGGTGGTCCCGTGGAAAGCGGACTACCGCCACCTGGAGGGCAACTCTCCGGCGCATGTGAAGTCAACGCTGGTCGGCGCCTCGGAACTGATCATGGTTGACAACGGTCGCCTCGTGCTGGGGACATAGCAGGGCATCTTTTTCTGTGAGTTCGACGGACCGCGAACCCGCAAGGTACATTTGAAATTCATGCAGGCATAACTCATCCACAATGGAAAAACTGAACGCAACCGACAAAAAAATTCTCAACCGTATCCAGTCCGATTTCCCAATTACCAGAAATCCGTTTGCTACCATCGCTGCAGAACTCGGCCTCACCGAGGAAGACGTGCTTGCACGACTCGCCCGCCTGAAGGAAAAAGGCATCATCAGGCGCATCGGCGGTAATTTCGTGCCTGAGAAGGTCGGTTTCGTCAGCACGTTGTGCGCGGCCCGGGTTCCGGCCGACCGCATCGATCAATTTGCTGCAACCGTCAATCGCTACCCGGGTGTCACCCACAATTACCTGCGGGAAAATGACTTCAATGTCTGGTTCACCTTTATCGCGCCTTCGCGTGAGGACATAGAGCAGAACCTGGCGGACATAGCCCTTGAAACCGGGGTCACTGAAATCCTGAATCTCCCGGCCACCCGGGTATTTAAAATCAAGGCGCAGTTCAATTTGAAGTAGCATGCTGGTATAAGGTCGAAAGTGGAAGGTATAAGGTTGAAAGCGGGAGACTGAAGGTTTAAGCATGGAGACCCTTCGTATTGCAGCGGCAGTAGTAAACGCCCCTATCGGTGAAAACGAACAAAACCTGGCCCAGGTGTTCCAATGGACCCGAAAAGCTGCAGACCAGGGGGTCCACCTGATCTGCTTTCCCGAGATGAATCTGACCGGGTACGCCCATACGGACACGGCTGCAGACTGTGCCGAAACCATTCCGGGCTCCACAACCGATGCCCTGGCAGGACTTTCCGCGGAAACCAATGTCACCATCCTGGCGGGCATGGCGGAAAAAGACGCCGATGGACGGCTGTTCATCGTCCACCTTGCCGTCAAGCCCGGAGGCGAACTCCACGTGTACCACAAACTGCATCTGGCGCCTCCCGAACAAACGGTCTTTACCCCCGGAGAGCAGGTATCCCTTTTTAAAGTGGCCTCCCTGACCTGTGGCATCCAGCTTTGCTACGACGCCCATTTCCCGGAACTGACGACCCGCATGGCCCTTGACGGGTGCGACATCATCTTCATACCGCACGCTTCTCCCAGCCGCGGGCAGACCGCCCAGGACAAGCATCAATCCTGGATGCGGCATCTTACCGCCCGGGCCTACGACAACGGCCTTTACATTGTGGCTTGCAACCAGACCGGCCGAAACGGTAACGGGCTGGAATTCCCCGGAAATGCAGTTGTTATTGATCCTTCCGGCAACATCCTCGCAAAAAAACTGGATGACAGGGAAGGGCTGCTGGTGGTCGATCTGAACGCCAGCGCCCTGGAGTATGTACGCGGGCACCGGATGCGGTATTTTTTACCGAATAGGAGGCCAGAGCTTTATTAAATCGGCACCTGGCGAGGGCTGCTCCGACTCTTTACATATAAGGTCATTGTGTGATAGGCCCTCTATATTTCATGAATCGCGGGGGCCTGCAGACGGGATACGCTCTGCATACCAGCTAAAATGCCAACCACAAGGTTGGCCTGATTTACTGACAATTATATTCGAAATTAATTCAAAATGAAGGAGGTTAAACATGGCGAATAGCGACGCAACCGAAAAACAGCCCCTCTGGTTGAGCATCGAAGAAAAGATTTTAGCGCTCGATTCACTTGATCTCGCGGGCGACAATCTGGAAGCAGCCGTCCAGAAACTTGCAGGCGAACTCGATGATGACGGTTACAAAGTCTCAACTTTGGGCGGTAATATGCTGGAACTGCGCTTTGCTCTGGAAAAAGCCGTACAGGTCGGCCACCCTATGCTGAAAGATTTGAATGGAGCGGTGGGCGCCTTTTCCCTCGAGGATGTTGAGGATGCCTATGGGGCGGCCAGCAAACTTATCGGCGATCTAGGCGCAACCTGGCCGAAAATGACCAAGGCTGCCAACCGCACAGACGTGATCCAAATGATCGAAGCGGCCCGACTCGATCTGATGATAGCCAAAGCCAAAGGCATGCCCGACGACCAAGGCATCCGGATGCTTATCGGCGACAATGTGGACTTCGACGTCATTTCAGCAAGGATGGAAATCACCGCCGAAGAAGTCGAAGAAGTCAATAAAGCCATCGAAGCGGAAAAAGCCGAGGAGGCCCGCATACTTGGGCTGCTTGAAAAGGTTGCCGACAAGTCCGATGAAGAAAAAGTCCGGCACCTGTTCGACAATGACGTTGCCGAATCGCTGATCGTCTCAGTTGCCAAAATCAGCCAGGACACCATTGATGCCGTGAAAAAGGCCATGGAAGAGGAGTTGAAGGAGAAAGAACGCCTGGCAGCAGAGGCGGCCGCCAAGAAAAAAGCCGAAGCGGAAGGGCCCTCCCTGGAAGACATTACACCGGAAGATATGCTGGATCACATCGAGGCCATTCGGGAGATCATGGAGTTCAGCGACCAGGAGAAGGAAATCCGGACTATGTGCGAGCAGAGCGCCATACCCAAGGCCCTGGTGGATATTGCCGTTACCGAACCGGCCAAACTGGACGAGCTTGAAAAACAGGCCGAGGGGTAGCACAGGTCTCCCGGCATTGATGGCGTCTTTTGTGCCAGCGCGTCATCTGCATTTAAAACAGGCTTGGAAGCAATGCTTCTAAGCCTGTTTTCTTTTTAACCAGAAGTCAAACGATCGTCCGGGTACAAAAATGTCAATTCCAACCGAAGGCTCGGACAACGGATTTGACACAATATGGGTCTCGTTGCCCGGGATGAACACGGCATCGTTCTCGCCAAGTTCCTGCTCATCATCGTCCGTGGTAATGACCAGCTTGCCTTTTAGTACAATGAGCACCTGAGCATTGGGGTGGTCGTGGCGTGGGGAGGCATGTCCGGGCGGTTTGACGAAATGCTCGATCGAAATTTCATCCTGGCTGCATAGGCTCACCCGTTTCCAGTTTTTCTCCGGTTCGTAGTTTTCAGCATTGTCGAATTGAATGACTTCCATTTTTTCTTCTCCTTTACCGTGTCCCTCTTCAGGGCCTGCAAGGGTCCCTTCGCTTTATAAATCCGTCCGCAAACGCTTTACGCAAAGACCGGGCAGCCCCGTCCCATACAGGGAACTTTATGGCCGGCCTGGAATGAATCTCAACCGCGGGATTGGCGGCTTTCTTCTTCAGCATTTCGATAAAGGCCTCGTGTGGTACCCATACCCAGAAAGCACGTTCGACATTGGTGCATTTACGCTGTGTAGCGATGTCGGCGACATTCCGATACGGAACCTCAGTTACGTAGCTGTAGAAACTGCCCGTGCGGCTCGGACCTTTCAACCGGAGACGTTCAATAGTTTCGCGGTCATAGACGCAATTGGTTTCCTCATAAAACTCACGCAGGGCCGTCTGCTTTGCAGTTTCGTTACCCTCAGGCCGCCCCCCGAATGCGCCCCATGCTTGACGCCTTATATCAGGATCATAGGCGAGAAGATAAAGAGCGCCCTGGGCAGAACAGGAGTAGGGGATAATGCCGGCTGCCACCCTCTTGATTGGGTCTGCCGAGGCTGCTGCGGCCGACAATAACAGCACTGATAGTAAAATGACCATCCGCATAGATACAAGCTCCTGTGGCAAGTCCCTCCGGACGCCGGCCTATCTGCCTTTGCCCGCAAGTGGTTTTGTAATGGGGTCTAGACCATCAGAAGATGCGCTTCCCGCTCCAAAACGTAGAAAGGTAGCAGCCCTGCACCTTTAGCTACGGAATCGTAGAGATCGACATCTTTCTCATGCTTCATCCCGACTTTTTCCAATACCGCGCGCGAAGCCGTGTTCACCTTATCCGTTACGGCATAGATCCTGGAAATATCAGGCCGGAGAAATATCCAGTCCAGGCTTGCCCGGACGGCTTCGGTGGCCAGACCCCGGCCCCACATGGATTTACTTACGGCATAGGCCAATTCCGGCCCGGCGCCCTCTATTTGCCCCATGATGAATCCACAGTAGCCGATAAAGTCTCCGGCCTGGCCCAGTTGTCCGTCCCGAGAACAGATTGACCAGATACCGAACCCCAGTTTATTCCAGGGGGCAATGAATTCCTTTAAATATTCCGAAGCGACGATTCGCCGTCCCAGCGCTGTTGATGCCTCTCCGGCCCCTGGCAGCCAGTGCATGACATCCTTGTCCGATATTATCTTAGCAATCATTGCATCTCGATCGGATCTCACCAGGGGCCTTAAGGTAAGCCGTTTTGTTTTTAACGTTGTGGTCATCGCCGGCATGTAACTGGAGGTTATCTCAATAACAGGATTTTGGTTCAAGGTGCGGCGGCCGTGATGTTCCAACCGGAGAAATACTCAAAGTGTTCGAGGATAGCGCTTATGCTTTAATCCGTGCTGAAACCGAGTGCCCAACGCCGAGATTGGACCAAACGACATTTTTGAGATAGCCTCTAAATCCTGTTCACATCAAAAGCCTGGCTCCAGCTTTCAACCAGCTTTTCGGTTCTATTTCTCAGGCGCCGGGAAATAACTTCCGATAAGCGCTCCATGAAAACGAATCCGATCTGGGGCTTTTGGGTGAGAATTGATTTGAGTTCGTCCGCCGGCAGTGACAATATCCTGGCCGGCTGGGAACATTTAGCCGTGGAGGTAAACATCCGCGGGTTTATAAATGCCGACCACCCGAAAATCTCGCCGGGATCTATCGATTCAACAACAATGACATTTTCAATTGTTTCGATACTGGTCTGGAGGGCTTCTTCATATTGGATGTCTGTTTTCAGAATTTTATCCTGTACAGTGATACCCAGTTCAATTTCGCCGTCACCAACCCCGTATAAATCAGCGGCCCTGTCACCCTCTTTGAAAACTGTCTGGCTTGCCTCAAACTCCAGGACTTCACCAATTGGCGCTATTGCCGTTAAGTCTTCCGGGGGCGTATCTGAAAAAATGTGAAATTGCTTTAAAATATCTGTCTCTATCATGATACCCTCCTGGCACATACGATCTCCCGGCAGGAAACCGCATGTAATATATGGGTTTTGTACAGCTCACTTTTTTGAGAAACCACCGGGTTTCAGCGCTGTCGTTACGCTGCCTGCAATAATCCGGTGTCAGGTTCAGTTCTATCAGACAGGTCTTTGGGGAGCCGCCGGCCAGCCGCCCGCAAATTTAATAATCGTGCCGGTATGAAAGGAACCTTTCATATTGGCCAGATAGCTCACCAATTCACCAATCTCTTCCGGCTCTCCAAGTCTGCCGGCCGGCACAACTTCTTTAATGAATTCCCGACCTGTCGGATTATCGATGAACTTCGCCTTTGGAAAGTAGGCTTCACTATACAGATAATTGGGTGCGATTGCGTTCACCGGGATACCGAAAGGTGCTAATTCCAGGCTTAAGGATTTAACCAGAGCATTGGCACCGGCACGGGCAATATCTGGAATGGCCCCACCCGGCAAAGGCAGCTCCGTGCGACAAGAAGTAATCAAAACGACATTACCCCTGCCCTGCTTTTTAAGTCTGGGAATAGCCGCCTGCATTAATTTGAAGGGATAAAGCACCACATTTTCAATGGTGGCATTTAGATCCTGAACATCCGCATCTTCGATCGGCACATGTATCGCGGGGAATGTATCGTTGCTTACCAATACGTCTACTCTATCACAATTCTTCCATACGTGCTGTATGAGTTTCTCTGGATCGCGGATGCCCAGTGGCATTGTTCCGGGGTTATCCGCCTTATAGTTTTCTTGTTTGGTTGTATCTTGAAAAGCGGGATCTTGAGCCAGGACACGATATCCGTTTTCCAAAAGGGCTTTCACCGCCGGTGGGCCGACATAGTCCAGAACATTTGTTACCAGTGCAATTTTGGTCATAATCTTCCCTGCCATGCCAGTTAATACATGGGATTACCATTCTTGGTTTGATCCGGGACCACCTGGATTGAATCCCAATGCTCAATTATTTTTCCGTTTTCATCAAACCGGAAAAAATCCATAGTGACATACTCCTCGTCACCTGGCCATGTCTGGTGCGTGTGCAAGGCAACCAGGTCACCCTCGGCTACAGCTCTTACAAACTCAATACTTTTACCAGGATAGTCACGGGCCATTTCTGTGAAGTAGTCGATAAACGCCTGTTTACCGTCTCCGACCATTGGGTTGTGCTGGATATATTCAGCTCCAACGTATATCTCGACGGCCTTGCTGGGATTACCCAGGTAGGCTGTGCGATAGAACGCGATTGCATTGCGTTTATTTGCCTGCAAGTCATGCTGCATTTCAGTTCTCCATCAAAATGAGTCGTCAGCGGTTTACCGCCGTGAGGCTGTTATCACCCGATGGTGGACCAGTAAGCGCATCATCAATAATCGGAGAGGGTATTCGCACGAAATGGCATTTCGGGCGGATAGCGGCCTCCTATATATTGGATAGGCTGTTGCGAAGCTGCCGAACAGCTTTCGGCGCCGGGCCATTCAACAGGCGCACTTTGATTTGTTGCGCACATTCCATCGGGGTCAGATTTGATGTGTCCACTTCAAGGTCATACACGCCATGCGAATGTACCCGGTCATAATGCGCTTGAACCAATCCCGGCAATCTGTCACCTCTTTCTTGTTCGCGCAGATTGGCTACTTCAATAGGGCAGCGAATGCCTACGAACAGTACATTGAACGTATGCAGTGCGTCGACAGCAGCTTTCAGCGCGTTTGCATCAAATATGACATCATCGACAATCAGGTCGATTCCGCTCGCTGCGAGGGCGGCGATAGACTGATACATCCCTTTTAAAAGCCTGAAGCCCATCGGCCCGATTCGGATCTCGGATACAGGCCCATCCTTTTCAGGAAAGACCCACAAGAAACCTTCCGTGGACGATGGGTTTATCCCATCAGAGTGTATATGGAACTTGTCCGGGGCTGCTCGCAAATAGTGATCGATGCCGGTGTGGAAGTAATAGCCGTCCAGAATTTCCTGGAGTGATTTCGTGATTTCCGTCTTCCCGGAACTTGAAGTCCCGTTGAGAAAAATGATCGTTCCCGACTCCACTTTACCTCTTCCGGTTTAACTGCGTGAACTAAGAGTTTTAGCTGCAGCGGCCGACCATAGACGGGTAGAAATCAGATGTGCGCAGTTTTTTTATGCTGGATTCTCCAGCGAATTATCAGGGTCGATATGCTTGCAGTCTTTCTTTCAGGCCGCCGGCGTGCAGTTCAAAAAGGTTATTATCAAAGTCATAGAAATATAGTGAGCTACCTTCGCCTGCGACTCTTGACCTGGGAGCTGCGATTGTGGCACCTAAACTGGTTATTCGTTTCTCGATAGCGTCTATATCTTTTTCTTCCACTTTGAAGGCAATGTGTCGGTAGGACCTTTCGGATATGTCACCTTCCATTGCAGCCAGCCACAATCCGCCTAATATGAAATACTTTTCCGCGGAGAGAGAAAAGTTCTTCGCTTTACTGTCATATACTTCTTCAGCACCTAATCCTTCGCAAAACAAGCGGGCTGTCTTTTCAAGGTCTCTGACTATGATGGTGATATGACTTAAGCCCTTTATCATCCTTACAATCTATATCGAAAGTTTCACGTGATTGCCTGCAGTGCTAGACTGCAGGCAACCGTTTGAAAACGATGGTTTGAACTCGTTCAATCAGAAACCTCCCAATCCGGCAAAATTGATATGAACAATCCACCTTTTGTATGTTCCTTACAAAAGCCTCAGGAGTTTAGCATCACGGTGTGTATAGTTTGGTAACGCTCTCCGGCAAGTGACCGTTTAGCAGCATCAACGAACGGCAGGGCATGAACTCGCGACCAAGTTTTTTCTGTTGGGCTTCAAAGTTATCCAGCACCTCGGCCCGGAAATCATGGCCTAAAGCCAAGAGCCTGCCTTGATCTATTCCGGTATCGACCCCAATCTCATGAAACATGCTCACCATGTCTTCCGTGGAAATCAGGCCATGGTTAAAGTGGTCACTATAATAATCGCCTTCACGCCCTTCAATCACCTCGCCATCAACCGTGTTGGCCGGTTGTCCGCCAATTCCCGACATACAGGATTCAAACCGGATAATTCCAGCTTTCAGGGCGGCGGCAGCGTTCCTGAGAGCGGATGCCATATTTTTAGTGTGAAAGTGAGCGATATAAAGCTTGGGATCGGCATAGTCACGCCCGTCCGGTCCTGTGCCCATCTCACTGGGATCCAGCACGCGACTGAAAAACTCATAGGATTTATGATAATCCGTAACGGAGCCATCATGATCAGCAAGTTCTATGTCGTCGGCTCCGCAATCCAGATATCTTTTAACAAAGGAGATAGCAATATCCAGTTTTTCATCCATGCTGTATTGTTTGTTGAATGTTTCAAATGGGCTGCCCCAAATGGTGCTGACTGTGCCGTTAACAACCATTCCCCGGCTATGGGCGGCTTGGATGGTCTGTTCGGTCATAGCGAAGTACTGGTCATGCGTCTTGCCCGAATTGGCGTTCTGATGCTCAGGGCAGGTAGATGTCATTTGCAGTATGCGGTCCGGACCGTGCCCGGCATCAAAGTCCTTGAAGGCCCGTTCGGCACCACTTTCATGGATGGTCACCGCGGTAAGCTCCACATCGCCGCCGTTACGTTTCATCATTTCGCCGATTGTTTTGCCGCTGCGTGTCTTGGTTTCGCTGTTCAGCAGGCGTTTCAGGACTTCCGTGGCATCTGGAAAGAAGGGTACGAATTTAGGGTGGCCGTAGTTCGTGGCCTCCATGCGCTTAAAACCCGCCATAATCAAACCTTCCAGATATTTGACCTTGGTGTCGGTATCAACGACGGTTTCCAGCGATTGCAGGCCGTCTCTGATACTGATATCGCTGAGTTCTACTTTTTTGCCTGTAAATTGCTCTTTTGAAATGTAAACATCTGACATTGCTTTCTCCTTTGTGGTGATAATCATTCAGACAGTTACGACCATGATATTTCTGGGATCGACCTGCTGAACAAGGGTTTTTTCAGCTTATGACCTAACAGGTATTTTCAGCGGTTGAGCTCAAACGCGCGAGCATCTTGCGTCGCTTTTCAGCGACATGTTATAACTGTTCGCCTTTATAGTTTATCAACTTCACACAAACAAATTTCAATAAAGTCAATGAGACGCAAGTCGGTTTGACTTAGGTTGTCGCCTTCCTAATACCAGACAGTGTCGCCCTCTCTATCAAATGCTCCATAATCCAAGCCACTTAGTTGGGCAAATATGAGAAAGCGTTTCAAAAAGTATTTCTCTCCGGCTAGATATATTGAATACTCAGGATCGTTAACTCTCTGTAAGCTATCCCATGTCTTTTTAATGTTACCAGGATCTGCAATTGGCGGGATCCTGAACTATTCATATTTAAGGCCATTGGTAATCGCGTAGAAATCTTTTAGGGAGTTAGGGATTTCAAAATCAGAGAATGCAACTTCTATTACATCTGCTGGCGCAGGAGGAATAAGATTGAATCCATATTTTTCAGCCAACTTGGTCAGTTCATTTCTCATATTTTGAAGATCATAGTTATAACTGATTATTATGCTGCTTATGCGGTTAAAGGCGATTTAGTTATGTTGAAGTTTTCCTCAACTCAGCAAGGCCTTTCGAATATACACGAAACTGCCAGATTATCGATCCGTTACCTCATCTCCACAAATATGTACTGATTCGCCTGGCGCAACTTTTGCCGGCTTTTACACATGCTGTCTTGCCAGCCTGTTTATGGTGCTTTTAGTTAGCCTCAATTTCGGCCAGCAATTTTGCTCATTTCAGCAGGCACTTTCTCCGTGGTTGACTTAACACATCGAAATATAAATGTATATATTTACATACCGTACGGTCGGTAGATACGGAATGTTCGCGGTATTCTGCAAACCACAATAAGCCGTGAACTCCTGGCCAGGCTTCAGTCAATTGCCATTAGGGCTTGGCAAGTGTGACCAGAAGCTTGCTGCCGTTATGGGTAACCTTCAAGCCGAAACCGGGCAGGGTGTCTGCCAGGGGGCGCCCAAAAAGAAAATCGAGCAGGGCTGGATCAGGGCGGCCTTTTTCGGTTATCAAGGCCCGCAGGTGCGAATCGTAGCTGACCATCTTCAACAGGCTGTCGGCGGATCGATCCGTTCCCTCTTTCAATCCGGCGGCCAACTCGGCCAGATCACCATAATTGCACATTCTTTCGTGCTCTTCCACGAGATCCCACAACTCGGGGATTGATTCTAACAAATTTTTACGTGTCAGGCGCCCCTGGTCGTAAATTGCTTCGATGGCGGCCGTATCGCGGCAATTCAAAACCCGGCATTCAATTGGCCGGTCGGTATAAATGCCACAGCCCTTGGATTCAGCCTCGTAGTAACAACAGGTCCAGGCGCTTCCGGTACCCTTGATTTTTATCATTTCGGCCGTCACCGGCTGCAGGGTACCCTTCACGTTGTCACGCGCCATCTCCCCCTTGCGGATCGTGTAGAGATCATTCAGGGGGAGCTTACCGCTTTGCACCAGTTCTAGGTCCTCCTGGTGGAGGGCCGGCCCCCCGGACTCGCAGCAGGTGCCGCAGCGCTGGCATTCTGTAACGGTTGTCATCATAAAAGCAAATCCATGCATCACGCAGAGGCGCACTCGCGTGCGCAAAACCCTTACAATAGGGGGCTGAATGATTCTGGTTTAACGGCGCAGCCGGAAAAATGTGGTTTCCTCTGCGCCTTAGCGTCTCTGCGCGATGAAATTGTTTTTAGGTTTTTTCACTTTAGCTAAAAAACTACAGTAGTCCTTCAAAGAAATCGTTCCCCTTGTCGTCTACAAGGATAAAAGCCGGAAAATCCTTCACGGTGATCATGAAAATAGCTTCCATGCCCAGTTCCGGATATTCCAGAACTTCGACATTGGTGATGCATTCCTTGCCGAGCCGGGCAGCCGGACCGCCAATGGAGCCCAGGTAAAATCCACCGTATTGCTTGCAGGCGTCGGTTACCTGCCGGGAGCGATTGCCCTTGGCCAACATAACCATACTGCCGCCCTGCTCCTGGAAGATGGGGACATAGGGGTCCATACGGGCGGCTGTGGTCGGCCCGAAGGAGCCGGAGGCATACCCCTCGGGTGTTTTGGCCGGACCGGCGTAGTAGATGATGTGGTCTTTGATGTAATCCGGCAAGCCCTCCCCGCTATCCAGGCGCTCTTTGAGCTTGGCATGGGCGATATCGCGGCCCACGATGATTTTGCCGGTCAGCGCCAGCGGCGTGGCCACCGGGTGCTGGGTCAGGATTTTGCGGATCTCTTCCATGGGCTGGTTAAGATTGATCTTAACCGATTCCTGCCCGGTCACATCCACCTCCGGCAGATATTTGGCCGGATCGGTTTCCAATTGCTCCAGGAAAATGCCTTTGCTTGTAATTTTGGCTTTAATGTTCCGATCGGCACTACAGCTCACGCCGATGCCGATGGGGCAGGAAGCACCATGGCGCGGCAGACGGATCACCCGGGTTTCCAGGCAGAAATACTTGCCGCCGAACTGGGCCCCGATCCCCAGCTTCTGTGAAATCTCCAGCATCCGGGCTTCCATTTCCAAATCACGAAAAGCCCTGCCGTTTTCGCTGCCGGAGGTAGGCAGGTTGTCCAGGTAGCCGGCCGAGGCCAGTTTCACCGTCTTGAGGGTCATTTCCGCCGAGGTGCCCCCCACCACGAATGCCAGGTGGTAGGGCGGGCAGGCCGCCGTCCCCAACGTTTTCATCTTGGCTTCCATGAATGTATAGAGGCTCTCCGGATTCAAGACTGCCTTGGTTTCCTGAAACAGGTAGCTTTTATTAGCCGACCCGCCGCCTTTGGCCATGAATAGAAACTTGTAGGCATCCCCTTCGGTGGCATAGATTTCAATTTGGGCAGGCAGGTTGCTGCCGGTATTCTTTTCAGCGAACATGGTCAGGGGCGCATTCTGTGAATAGCGCAGGTTGTTCTTTGTATAGGCATTGTACACGCCCTTGCTGAGCATCTCTTCGTTGGAGAAATCAGCCCAAACCTGCTGCCCTTTCTTTCCCATGATGATGGCGGTGCCGGTATCCTGGCACAGGGGAAATTCCATGTCTGCTGCTATCACGGCGTTCTTGATCATTTCCAGGGCAACCAGCCGATCGTTTTCGGAAGCTTCCGGGTCCTTGAAAATCTGCTGCAAAAGGGTCAGGTGCGAAGGCCGCAGCATGTGGGATACGTCTTTGAACGCTTGTTCGGCCAGCAGTTCGAGCGCCCCGGGCGCCACCACGAGTACCTTTTTACCATTGACGGTAGTCTCTGATACAAGCTGATCCGTTAGCAGCCGATATTGGGTCTCGTCTTCACCGTAAGAAAACAAGGGTTCGAAAGCAAATTCGGTCATGGGGATTCTCCTTGATAAGTGGTTCTTATGCTGAAAAATGGACTTTAAAAATATATACGCCGCAGTGTCAAGGGCTTAGACGGCCAAAAAAGGAGGCCTTAACAGAAAGCAGCCGATCACATGCCTACCGCTGCTTTACCGGTTCCGATATTCTGCCCCCAAAATCACAAGCGGGAAACAACCTTTCCCGGCACCTAAATTCTGCATGGGGCGTGATATTGGTATTATCGAAATCGAATTCGCTATTGGTTTCGAAATCGAAACCATTCATCGAAACCCGATCCCGGCATCGATTTCGATTTTACGGCTGCTTCAATCATTGGTCTTGATATAGGTCTCAACTTCCAGTTTTCCGCCCTGCGTAGCAAACATAAGCGCCCCATCCCGATCCGTCCGGTAAACCCGGCAACCGATTTTTTCGAGCCGCTTGAGCACCACTTTTGAGGGCAATCTGAAGCGGTTCTTATAATCGGCCGAAATAGCAGCAATTTTTGGCCCCACTGCCTGTAGAAACGCCGCACTGCTGGAGGTTTTACTACCGTGATGCGGAACAAATAATATCGTACTGGCCAGGTCATTTTGGGCCAGATGCACAAGTTCCCGCTCCGCCATGTGCATGATATCACCGGAAAACAGGAATGATACGCTTTCCAGGGCCATCCGCAGGACAAGCGAGTTATTATTGCTCCGCCGCCAGGTTTCCGTTCTACGGCGCTCTAAAAAGTGATGCGGCGGGTAAAGTCGGGCAACCCGAACACCGCCAAATTCAACCTCGCCGGGCAGGTCTTTATAAGCCGGCTGCCCTGTTTTCCGGGCGTTCATGATCTGCATGAATCGGCGATAGCCCTTGGTTGGCGCACGTTCCCCGTTTGTCCACACCTGGCCCACATTAAAATGTTCGGCAATATACAGCAGCCCGTTCAAATGATCGCTGTTGGGGTGGGTTAAAACCAGGGTGTCCACCGTCAAAATCTTGCGGGCCCAAAGAAAAGGCGCCACTACCCGGGCTCCGATATCGAAGATCGCATTGTCAGTGTAACCCCCACCGTCGATGAGCATGGTCTGGCCGCCCGGAAACTCAACCAGGGCGGCGCTGCCCTGGCGCACATCGATGCAGGTTACCCGCAGGTCCCGGTGCCAGAAACGATATTGCAGCCAAAAAACACCATCACCGACCAGCAGCAGGCTTGCCACCACCACCCCTGTCCGCACACATTTTAAATAGCGATCCGGCTGAGCCTGATCATCCCGACTCAAGCGGTTGGAAGGGGGACTGGTTTTGAGTTTGAGCCACTGCAAAGCCAGGACCATCAGGCTGAACACGCACCCCACCTCGAACCAATTGAGCGTAACCGTATGCACGGAAATGCCCGCGAAGCGATTGAGGCAGTCCGCCAGATCCAACGATCGCGCCAGCACAAACCCCGCTGCCAGCAGCAGCTTATCGGCCAGCAGAGTTGACAAAGGAAACAGGATGCTGGCTGCCAGGGCCAGAGGAACGGTGATAAACCCGACCAGGGGGATATAAATACAATTGGTCAGTAATCCAATGCAGGAGATTTGGTTGAAATAATGCATGGACAGCGGCAGGGTCCCCAGGATGGCAAAAAGAGAGACCCACAAGTACGTTGTTATGGCCGCACCCACCCTGGCCGGCAGACTCGGGTTTAGCGGTTGCCCCAGGGGCTGCAACCACTTGCCGGGCAGGCAGGTCAGGCCGTACAGAATAAAAAATACCGCCGCGAAAGATAATTGAAAGGATATGGAAAACAGAGCGGGAGGCTGGAGGACCAGAATGATGAGGGCCGCGGCCGCCAGGGTGTTGAAGGCATCTTGCTGCCGATCAATGATGAGGGTAAGCAAATAAACGCTTACCATGATCACGGCCCGCTGGGTCGAGGGAGAAAGGCCGGCGATCAACCCGTAGGTTATAACCGGGCCGAGGCTCAGCAAGGCTGCTGTCTGACGGGCGCGCCCCGTGTTAACGAGCCAGGCCGTGCGCCGGGCCAGCCAGTAGATACTCCCGAAGGAAACAGTAGCGATGATCCCGATGTGCAAACCGGAAATCGCCAGAAGATGCCCTATTCCCAGACGATTGAATTGTTGCCGCAGGAGCGGGGTAATGCCGCTGCGATCACCGGTTACCAGGGCGGCCGTAATCCAGCCCTCACGACCGGGGAGGGTTGTCACAATCCAACTGGATAGTGCCGCCCGAACCTGAATCAAGCGGGTCCACAGGGTTGCAGTTGGATCCTTTGCCCGTATCCTGATCCTTTCCGCCGGCACCCAGGCTGACGCCCAAATCCCCTTTAAGCGCATATACCGGCGATAATTGAATGCGCCGGGATTGTTGAAGTTGCGAATACCTTTTACCCGGGCCTGAAACTGGAGCCGGTCCCCGCAGGCAATCGCGGGCAGCCTGCCGACCGTCGATACGCGCAGGCTGCCGCGTGCTTTTTTACCGTTGAAAGTCTCCACGGCAAGCAAAAACCGGGTACGCGGCCCGAATCGTTGGGGCAGGTCACTGACCCGCCCGGTGATGACACCGGCCGGTCGGCCGGCCTGGTACTGAATATGGTCGCTTGAAAAACAGGGTGCCGCCCAGGGTTGCATGGCCAGGTAACCGAGTATCATCAGGGCACCCGCCGCCGCAAGACGGGTACCCATGACGCCGGGCGCCTTCAACCGTAAACAGACACTGATACCTGCGGCAGTAATGAGCAGCGGTACCAGGTGGCCGGGAAACTGTTCGCCCAGGATCAACCCGGCCGCTAACGCCAGACAGAAAAAGGCGGCCGGCCTTTCCAAGGGCAGGGGTGTATCTACGTATTCCAAGATGACCCTGTCATAAAAAAAGGGTTGCTCTGACCACGCTCACGTGGGAATCGTGGTTGCCTGCATCTGGAAATGCGGGTTGAAAAATGGCCGCTGTGCCTTGGGGAAGGCGCTTGAATCGGGCCTTGGCAGGTTCAGTATCTATTGGTCCTTAGATCAATCTGCTTGTGTGCACGGCGGGACCGACTTCGCAAAGCAGACTCAGGCGAGGACGGCTGAAAGGCTCTGTGCCCGCAATGCAAGGTGGTTGCATAAGCCGGGTCTGGATACTATTCCTTGACGCGCTTGATGGCCGCACCCAGCTGAAAAAACTTCTCTTCCAGGGCTTCATAACCCCGGTCCAGGTGATAAATCCGACTGATCTCTGTGGTTCCATCGGCCACCAGGCCGGCCAGAACCAGTGAAGCGCTGGCCCGCAGATCCGTCGCCATGACCGGCGCCCCGGACAGCTTGCCCACCCCGCGCACCATGGCTGTGTTGCCGTTGATGGTGATATCGGCGCCCATCCGTTTTAATTCGCTGACATGGATGAACCGATTTTCGAAAATGTTTTCCGAGATGAGACTTTGCCCCTCCGCCAGGGCCATCAGCACCATAAACTGGGCCTGCATGTCGGTTGGAAAACCAGGAAAGGGCTGGGTTTTGATGTCAACGCCGGTGGGGCGTCCGGTGCTGCTCACCTGAATCGACCGATTTCCCACGGTCACCTCGGCCCCTGCCAGGCGCAGTTTGTTGATGGACGCACCCAGGTGTTCCGGTTCACAGTTTTCCACCCGGATGTCACCGCCGGTCAGCGCGGCGGCCACCATGAAGGTGCCGGCCTCGATCCGGTCGGGTATGATAGGGGTCTTGGCCGGCATGAGTGCCTCCACGCCGTTGATGGTAATCACCGAAGACCCGGCACCCTGGACATCGGCACCCATGGCATTGAGTACATCGGCCAGGGCCGTGATCTCCGGCTCACGGGCGGCATTGCGCAAAATAGTTTGACCCTCTGCCAGGCTGGCTGCCATCATGAGGTTTTCCGTACCACCGACGGTCGCCACGTCAAAGTATATCTCCGCACCGCGCAGCTGTTTTGCGCGTGCTTCCACATACCCGTGTTTTAATTCAATGGTTGCCCCCAGCCTTTCCATTCCCTTCAGGTGGAGGTTGATGGGCCGGGCCCCGATGGCGCAGCCTCCAGGCAGTGATACCCGGGCCTTCTTCAGGCGAGCCAGCAGCGGTCCCAGCACAAGGATGGACGCACGCATTCTGCGTACCAGATCGTATGGAGCTTCGTGAGAATCAAGGCCCCCTGCATCGATGCAAACGCGGCCGGCCCGGCGCGAAACACGGGCGCCCAGATGCATCAGCAGGTCGATGGTGCTCTGGATATCCCGCAGCTGGGGTACATGTTCGTATTCGCTCATACCGTCCGTCAATAGCGACGACACCAGGATCGGCAATGCGGCATTCTTGGAGCCGCTGACCGAAATGCTGCCCTGGAGGGACCGACCGCCTTCTATGAGAATTTTATCCATGCTGTAAACTTACATTTAATCGTAATCTTGCGCCTAATCCTATTCCTGATCTTGTGCACTTCATCCGGAATTATGATTAAGCGCAAGCGTAAGATCAAGAATAAAAAACGCTCCTCCCACGTAAGCCGGGGAGGAGCGTTGATTGCTTTAAACGAAACCGGGCGTATTAGTGATGATGCCCGCCGCCCTTGCCGTTGAGTGTATCCAGTGCGGCCTTGATGATACAATAAGTCATGCCGACACCTAAAATCGTCAGCGCATACCAAAGTCCGCCCATAAATACCATGTGGGACATGTCCCAGATCCATTCAAAATTAAAAGGAAACATGCGTCATCCTCCGTAGTGTTTTACGCTTCAGCCGGGACCGGTTCCGCACCGGTATCATCACTGGCTTCTTCATCATCGACAACAGCTTCCACTTCCGGGGCGGCCTCTTCTTCCTCAATGGGATTGAGTTCGGCCTCATCCGGAAAAACCGGCAAATAGCGATAAGACAGGGAAATCAGGATAACCCCGTACGCTACCGGTAAGATTGTGGTGGCAACTTCCTGCCAGCTCGGCCAATAGGGTGCGAAGCCCTCGAAGGGCATAATCGGCACAGCCATGACCTGGAGTACCATAACCCAGCGGTTAATGGATACCCCGATACAGGCCAGAATGATCGCCACCGTCAATAGCACCGTATTTTTACGGCTGGCCGGAGTAATCAGCAGCAGGGCGGGCACAAACCCGCATACCACAATTTCAGTGAATAATATCCAGTACCCATAGTTCGAGCCGGGATTGTTCGTATAAAAATCGGCTATATTGACCTGGCTCGCCCAGTAGGCTGTATCAGCTGTTTTGGCAATGCAGTACGTGGTCATCATCCAGCCGGAAATCTTGGCCAACAACTCAATGGCACTTTGTTTCACCAGCTTCTTGCCGGTGATCCATTCTATCATTTTCGTACACAGCAGCGTAAAGCTGGGCCCGAAGGCCGCGGCCGACCAGGTGAAGAGAAAGAACGTCCACGGCCATATGAAAATATGCTCTCGAAAGGCAAAGGGTTTTCCGAAAAGAACACCGGCCACACCACCCAGGGAACCCTGGTGGAAGAAACTCAGGAAGGCGCCGGTTGCGGCGAAAACTGCCATAATCTCATGCATGTTGTGGGTCAGGTTGTGCACGAAGGGAATTTTGTCAAGCTGCCGGTTCTCGAGAATCAGCGGGATATACTCGATGGTGAGCACCCCAAAATAGCAGCTCAAACAGAAAGCCACCTCTGTCAGCATTGAGTGCACGTTGGCGTGCCAGAAAATAAACCAGGCGCGCAGCGGCTGGCCGACGTCGATTGCCAGGATCAGCTGGGCACTGCTGTAGCAGATAAATCCGAGCAGCACGGCATAGTTGATGATGTGCTTGAGGTCGTCCTTGCCGAATATATATTTACACAGGCCTGTGAAAAAGGCCCCGCCACCCAAGGCGATCACCGCCAGGTCGGCCCAGATCCACAATGCGAACCCATAGGAATCATTCATGTTGGTCTGGTTGAGTCCCTTGAACCAGCATAGTAGCAAAGCATACACGCCCCAGAGCAGGATAACGGTCCAAACGCCGAGCCACGCTCCAAACTGCGGAACGGAACAGCGTTTAACGCCTTTGGGTATTAATGCAGAATCCATAAGTTCTGTGCTCCTAAAAAAGTCTGTTGCGGTTATAGAGATCGCCGGTTAACCGGACGAATATTAATGCGCTGCGGCGCGTTTTCCCTCTTTCTCCCCGAAGTAGTGGCTAAGCTGTTTCCGGACCCAATCGCGAGTGGACATATAATAGACTTTGGGATTGGTGCCCAGTTCCTCCAGTATACGAAAGCAGTCCGGGTTCTGCGGCCGGCCGGCATGGCGATGATCCGGCTGGGCAATCTTGGTCACCTCGTGGTCGGGGTTGAAAAGATCCCCGAACACGATGGCCCCGGCCGGACAGGCCTGGGTGCAGGAGGTCTGGTACTCGTCTTCTTCCAGCTCCCGGCGCCCATCCAGATGTGCTTTTTCCAGCGCCAACTGGCGGCGGTGGTAGCAGAAACTGCATTTTTCTACGATACCGCGCATACGGACGGAAACATTGGGGCTGAACGATTTTTCCATGCCCTCGGGCCAGACCGGATCCCACCAGTTGAAATACCGGGCATGGTAGGGGCAGGCACCCATGCAGTACCGGCAGCCGAAGCAGCGGGTGTAGATCTGGCTGACAATACCGGTCTCGATGCTGTAATCCGTGGCCGTGGCAGGGCAGACGGATACGCAGGGAGAATGACCCCCATGCCCTTCGCAGTGCATACAGGGCCTGGGCAGGTAGCAGATATCGGCATTGGGATAGGCGGCCTTGTTGCTCAGCTTGTAGATCCGCATCCAGGTAAGGCTGAGCAGCTTGTCGGTTTCATCCGCTCTGAACGGAACGTTGTTCTCCTGCATGCAGGCGACCATGCAACTCCCGCAGCCGGTACACTTGTCCAGGTCGATCACCATGCCGTACTTCTTGGCTCTACTCGGTCCCTTCTCGGTCGAATTAGAATTACTGTGTCCTTGTGACATAAAGAACCCCTTACTATAATGATTAGGCTTTACTCAGCTTTGCCCTGATACCCCAGGCAGCGTCCAGGCCGGAAGCAGGATCCTCAACCGGTCCGATGAGTGCATTAGTATTGATCCCCTTGTTGGCCAGGTATTCATCATAAGCGGTATGCCCGAGTCCCCTGGGCATGGCGATGACCCCCGGCCGAATGCCGTCATAAAGATGTACCTTTACCCGGCCGCGTCCGCGGGGCGTCTCGATAATCGCGGCATCTCCGGCGCGCAGGCCGGCTTTTTTTGCGGTAGCGGGATTGATTTCCACCAGGGAGTCATTCCCCAGCAGGATCGTTTCCTCGACGGTCTTCATCATAAAGGGGGTGTCACCGATATACCCGCTGGAAAGGCGCAGGCTGTCATAGGGCATGAACACCAGCGGGTAGGTGCCTTCGTCACCCTCCGGTGCCACCATATCGGCATCCAGGCCGTTAAAATTAAGGGCGGTCAGATCGGTCGCCAGGGCAGAGCCTTCATTCACGACGTAGCCCTGTTCCTGGAGGGTGTCCCAGTAGTCGCCCAGCAGTTCCTGCAGGCAGGCCTCGTAATTCTCCCAGCCAAATGCTTCACCCACCGAACCCCCGACAGCACCTGCCAGGGAAATGATGACGTCACCGGTATGCCGTGTGTTGAACTGGGGTTCCACCACCGGTTGAGCCAGCATCACCATTTTTTCAGGATAGCCGGTGGGAGACGGTACATCTTCCAAGCGTTCCAGGTATTGATGATTCGGAAGAATGAGATCGGCGAAGGCAGCCGTCTCGTCCATGTAGGAAGAAAAGCTCACGATGAAGGGAATCTTCACGAAGGCTTTTTTGACGTTTTCGCTGTCCGGCAGTGAATAGAGCGGATTGGCCTTGGATACAAACAGGGCCTGTAGCGGGTAACTGTCATCGAGCAGTGCCGCTACCATCCGGCTGGGCAGGTAGGGGCTGTCTTTAAAGGCGCCGTTGGCAGCACCGTCCACCCGGGGGCCTCCGGCGCCTGCGGCGGCCGTGAACTCGGGCCATGCTACCGTTTCGCTGCCGTCCACCAACTGGACGCCGCCTTTCTTATTGATATTGCCGGCCAGGATGTTGAGCGTGTGCACCGCCATGGCTTCACCGACACTGCCCGGGGTCGCGCCCCGACCTTTGCCGTAGAGGGCCAGAGGGTTGTCCGCCCGGGCAAAAGCCCCGGCCAGACTGATGATGACATCCTCGTCCAGACCCGTCACGTCGGCCACCTTCGTGGGATAATAACCCGCCAGTGCTTTTTTCAGTATGCCGAAACCCTTGCCGAGTTCCGGATGGGGATGCTTTTTAAGAATCAGGTGGGCCAGCCCCAGCGCCAGCGTGACCTCGGTGCCCGGTTTGATAGGCAGCCATTGATCGGCCTTGGCGGCGGTGATGGACTTGCGCGATTCTGCCTGGACAAATTTGGCCCCGGCAGCCTGCCAGGCACTGTTGGCCTTGATCATCCGGACCGGAGCCCCCCAGCCCTGGATAACACCGGAACCAAAGCTGATCACAAAATCCGCATTTTCAGCATCAAAGCCGGCCGTAGCCGATACGCCGTGCATTTTTTTGACGGCCAGTTCATATGCGTCTTCGCTGGCCGGCATCTTAACGAAGTTTGGAGAGCCAAAAGCCTCTAAGAACCGCTTCAACAGACCGGGGATGGTGCCGCGATCCGTATCTGCGATACAGGCCAGGCCTTTGGTCTTGTCGGCCTGGGCAATTTCATTCAACTTCTGGGCAACTTCTTCTATCGCTGCTTCCCATGAAATTTGTTCCCATTGGCCGGAACCGCGGTTACCGACCCTTTTCATCGGCTGTTTGACCCGGGTCGGCCCATAAAGCAGTTGCAGACCGGAAAGACCCAGCAGGCAGATCCCGCCGTCATTGACCGGGTGGCCGCTCTGCCCCTCGATTTTTATGGCTCGCTCGTCTACTTTCCGAACTGAAATACCACATCCGCCCGGACAAAGATCGCAGACCGAATCGGCATAGGAGACTTCACCATTGGGCGGTACCGGTGTCCAGGGCCACATCTGGGTCCAGATCGAACTGTCATCAATCAGCTTCCAGGGAATGGGGGTCAGAGCCGTCCCTGCTGTTCCGCCGACTACAAACGACAAGAAACTTCTTCTGTCAATTTTCATGAATTCTACCCCTTACGTATATCGTGTACGCCCGGTGTGTACTTCCCATCGGGCACAATCGCCGGTTACTTATGGCAGACAAAACAAGCGCCTCTTTCGGTCTGGACGCTCGTGCCTTTGCCTTTGTGGGTCGTACCCGGAAACGCCGTGGCCGCTACTACGGCAAAATGACGGCTGACCTCGGTGGACATGGCGCCCTCGGCGCCGGGATCGAATTTCGTATTCTGGTGACATTCGGCACAGTCATCCATCTTCATACGGTCCCAGCTGTTCTTTTTGAGACCGGCCATATTATAGCCCCAGATGTTACGGCTGTAGCCGGTAATCCGGTTTTCCTCGTAAATCGGCGAGTGCTCGGATTCACCAATATGCCCGTGACAGGTCACGCAATCGTTTTTGGCCATCAGCACATGAGCCGCATGGGAAAAATAGACGCAGGGCGGCTGCTTGGAATAGACCAGCCAGGGCACCTCGCGTTCTTTGTTCACATACTCCTCTACGAACTTGGCCTCCTCCTCGCTTTCACCCAGTACATCCTCGTGGCATTCTACACACGAGGCCAGCTTGGGAATTCCGGAGAAAGACCCGTCTTCCCGGAAGTAGTGGCAGCTGTTACATCCGTCTTCAACCTCTTCGACATGCAGAGCGTGGTTGAAGTCAATCGGCTGCCGTTTCTGGGAGTAAAGAACCTTCGGAAAAATCACCCACCCGATAATGAGGCTGACCACCAGGCCGACAATGAAAAACAGGATAATCGGCCCTCCGGCGCCGTCATCCGCCCCATTGGCTGAGTCTTCTGGAACTGCTTGAGCTTTTTCATCGATTTTACTCATGGAAACTCCGTAACGCTGTGGTTTGTGGTTTCGATTGCCGACGCCAGGGGGTCTAAACTGCCCCGCCCTGATCGCTGCCCCTGACAACGCAAAACAGGTCCCTGTGTACCGGTTCTCCCGAGCCGGCAGATGGGTGCGTGCATTCCCCTGAAAGCACTGTGAATGCGCTTTCAGATGGCAAAATAATTTGGGCTTGTGTACAAAGAAAGTGCGTTTTTGTCAAGTGAAATCGTTTGCCGGAAGATGGCTTGAACGTCTTCCCACGGCCGGTTTGACACACGGGGCTACGGCATTCAACCACACGAATATATATAACTTTTTTTATCTCAGTGGAAGACTTTGCGAAGCGGTCGTCGGCCCGGTCCGGCAAGGGCACCGGGCCTGTGTAAGGAGTGACGGCTTTATCGCTTTTAACCTGCTCCGTAACTGTGCAGCCCCGGAAGATAATTGACCCCAAAATAGGTAAAGAGGACGGCAAAGAATCCCAGGATGGAGAGATACGCGATGCGCCGGCCGTGCCAGCCCCGCATGAGCTTGGCGTGCAGCAAGGTGGCATAAACAAACCAGGTGATCAGGGACCAGGTTTCCTTCGGGTCCCATCCCCAGTACCGGCCCCAGGCTGAGTTGGCCCAGACGGCACCGGTGATGATTCCGGCGGAGAGGAAGAGAAAACCGAACATGACAAGCTGATAATTCAGCTCATCGAGAATACGGGGGACGGGGAACCGCGCCAACAGGGGGCCGGGCTCTTCGGCGTCGCTATGGCGAATCAGGTACATGATGCTTACGCCGAAAGCAATGGCAAACGCGGCGTAGCCCACAAAGCAGAGGACCACGTGGGCAATCAGCCAGTTGCTCTTCAGGGCCGGAATCAACGGTTGAATGCGGTCACTGATATCCGGCGACAGGGAGGCATAAGCAATGGCCAGAAATGCCAGGGGGGCACAGAACACACCAATGATGCGGCTTTTATAGCGCCACTCGATGACAAGATAAATGATGCCGATGACCAGCGAGAAAAACGTCAGAGATTCATATAAATTGGACAGCGGAGCGTGGCCGATGCCCAGCGCATAGGACTCCTGCCAGCGCATCAGCAGGCCGAGCAGGTTCCCGGCCACTGCAAGGAGGGTCGTCGCGGTAGCCAGCTTGCCCGGTAGGTCCTTTTTAAAGATCCACGCCGCCAGGTACATAAAGGCTGCGGCACCATAAATGAACGTAACGATGGACAATACTTGGGAGTTGTTCATGACTGATCCTCTATCTATACTTATTCACGCCGGGCTATCAAGAGTCATCGCCCAGCTGTCGGGCCAGACGCTCGATCCGGTTGTCCATACCAAGCTTGTTCTTGTTGGCCGTTCCGGATAAACTGAGCCGGGTTTTACCTGCGCCGGCGTCTTCCTCCGCTTCTACCAGAATCTGCTGGTGCGACATAAAAAAGGTGATGACGCAACCGGCCAGCATCAGAATAAAACCGGTGTAAACAACCCAGACACCGGGGTCCCGGGTTACCTGCAACCCAGTGTAATATTTCTCTTCCTGTCCGACAACAGAAATGAAAACTTCGCCCTTGCGCATGCGGTCAAACTCGGGAATCTTACGGGCAGCAGGATCTGCTGGGGTTCGGCATCCTTAACCGTCAAGGTCGCCACATAGGCCGCCCCGATATTGTGCCCCTTGAAAGTGGCCTCGCGGTTTAAGCCCTGCAGGGTGAGTTTACCGAGGTTTTCAGGGATCTCAAACGTCTGGCCAGCCTGCATGTTTTCCATGTAGTTCATGCCGGTCTCTTTGCTGGTAAAACCGATGGTTACCCTGTCGGACGGAATTTGACCGTAACTGGATTGGAAAATGTTAATGCCCCTGAACCGGATCGGGTCGTTCACAATGATGCTTTTGGTGTAGACCGGGGTACCGTTGTCAAACAAGGTCAAGTCGGACCGAAATTCTTTGGGAGCCCCGGTGTCATAGAAACTGACATCAAAATCATCACAGCGAATACTGAAATCGAGTTTGTACAGCTGGTTGGTATTTCTCAACCGGATGGTGTCGACTGTTTCTCCCTCGGCGATGTTTACGCTGCCCTCGAACCCGTAAATCGAGCCGATAATGCTGCCCAGCAGAAGCAGCACGATACTGGCGTGTACCACGTATACACCCAGCCGCGTCCACCGGCGCTTCTCGGCAAATAGGAGAAAGCCGGTAGCGGTCTTTTCGAGCTGCACCTTCCCGAAACTTCCGGCAATGAGTTTCTCAACGTGCGGCTGCAGGTCGTCCGGAGGGCCCTGGCGCTCCACCGTCTGACGGTTGGATAGTTTCCGGAATCTTCCGGCTTTGATGCCTTTGCGGGAACCGCGCACAATTTTCCAGACAGCCGGAAAACGATCGATTGAACAGACAATGATATTTACCGTCAGGGCCAGCAGTAGCAGCAGGAACCACCAGGCATGGTACATGTCAAACAGACCCAGGACACTGAAAAGCTTGAATCCGAACTCGCCAAAGGCCTGTATGTAATCGGTGGGACTTTCATTTTGAGGAATGAAGGTACCTAAGATAGAGGTACCCGCCAGGGTCAGCAGTACCACAACGGTTAACTGTACCGATGAAAAAAATTTCCAAATTTTATTTGTTATATCCAGGATTTACCTCCCAATAAAACTGTTTAGTGCACTGTGTGCCAGTGAGTCATACCAGAAGGTATCCAGTTGGGCAACCGGTTTAACGATATCCATTATCATTAGTATTAGATCTGGATATAACGGAGCAACCATCATCAGGGGGCGTCCTGGGATGTTACCAGGATATCGGCTGCCCGGTCGCTCACCAGATACGTTCGGGCGGCTGCTTCCACCTCTGCTACTGTTATGCCGGCATAATCAGTAAGGATATTCCGGCTCCATTGCAGCTGCTCCGGGTGGGCTTTTGAGCCGGCCAGAACAGTGTTGAGCCAATACCCATTGCGCCGCCGGGCATCGCGTATCCCGCTCAGGGTGGGATCCAGTGCCCTTTTCAATTCGTCCGCAGTGATACCGGAAGTGGCAACGGTTTGTACGATTTTACGAACCTCATCGCGTATCAAAGCGACCATGTCCGGCGCCACCTGCACGTAGGTCAGAAAGACCCCGTATCCGGGATAGGCGCGGCTGGGCCGGTTGAATGCTGCGGTGGTATAAGCGGCCCCCAGTTTCTCGCGGACCCCCACCCGCAAGCGCTCGGAGATCACTTCGCTCAGGACCGACAGCCGGCGGGTTCGTTTTATATCCCACACATCCGCAGTGGGATAGGCCACAATGGTCAGGCCTTTGGGCAGCCGCGTCTGGACCCGGAGCTTCAGCAAACGCCCGCTTGGAAAGGTCGGCTGTCGGCGAGCAGCCGCCTTGACAGTGCGTCCCCGGTCGGGGAGGCTGCCGAAATAGCGGGCCAGCAAATCACGGGTAGCCGGAATATCAAAGTCTCCGACAACCGAAACCTCCAGAGGCGATTGCGACAGGGCCGGTATCAGCCAGGCCTTGATATCCGCCAGGGTGAGTTTCTGAATTCGCTCCCTGGCCGGCAGACCGAATCGATCATCGCCACCGGATAGAAATCGAAGACCGTTTAAAGTCAAGGCCCCATTGACCGATTTCTCCAAGGAGAGGTAACGCTGGTTGAACTTTTCCAGGCTGTGCTGAAAGGCATCTGCCCGGAATCCCGGATCGGTCAGGTGGGCATAGAGCAACTGCACCAATGTTTCGATTTCCGCCTGAGCCGCTTGCCCCCTGAAAGAAAAGCTGTCTTCGGAAACCTTAAAGTCTACCGACAGGTTTTTACCCGCCAGGGCTCTTTCCAGGCCGTCTTTATCCAAAGCTCCGAGGGCGCTTTCGTTAATCACTGACTCGGTCAGCGGTCCCAGGCCGGGCTGATCTGCCGGCTCACTTGACCGGCCGTAGCCGAAATCGGCACGGATGGCGATCTGGTCCGCTTCGAAATCGGTTTGCTTGAAATTCAGGCGCACGCCGTTGGCCAGGTCTACCTGCAAAATGTCCAGGTCGGTCAGCACACGGGTCTGGACAATCTGCACCGGACCGGAAGGAATTGCCAGGTAGGGAAACTGAACCTGGGCCGCTTCGGTCGGTTCCGCCACTGCGGTGGACCGGCTCCGGGCATAGGTAGCCAGGATCAATTGCTCGGGTTTCTCACCGGAACCGGTCAAATCGGCATTCCCGGTTACGAGTATCAGGCGGTGGTCGGCCTTCCAGCTGTCGCGCAAAGCCGCATTTACCTGGGTTAGAGTGGTGTTTGCCAGCATGGGGCCAAGCAATGCCAGCTCCTGGGCCGGAGACATGATGACGCGTTCAGCATTTATTTTACGAATAAGCTGCCGGGACAGGGTCGGACTCTGGCGGGTGGGGGCTCTTTTAACCGCGTGTTCGGACTCAGCCAGGATGTCCTTTCTGACCCTTTCGAATTCTGCGGTGGTAAAACCGTGCACCAGGGCCTGACGCAAGAGAGTTTCAAGGGCTGCCAGGGTTTTCTCCCAGTTCTCAGGGCGGCAATCGGCCGAAAGCTCGGCATAGCGTATCCGGTTGAGGAACAAACCCACCCCGGCGCCCCCCCCGGTATAGGGGGTCCCCTGTTTGCCTACCCGGGCATCTAATCGGTTGCTCAATATCCGCCGGCTGATTTCCTCCAGCAGTCGCTGTTGTCGATAGGCCCAATTGTCATTAAAAGACGGGATGGACCGCAGGGTTTCAATGCGTACGGTGGTCTTATCGGCCTCCTTTTCAAAATGGTAGAAGCTCTTGTTTCCCTGGTGGGCCAGTGCCCCGAACTCCGGTACCGGACGCCGGCTGCCCCGGGCCCGGAGCGCATCGAATTCTGCAGCGATCATCTTTTCTACTTGTTCGGCCCGGATATCACCGACCATCACGACCATCATCTTTTCCGGACGATACCAGGCGTCATAAAATCCTTTCAGACTTTCACGGTCAGCGTTTTCTATGGAAGTTTGGGTCCCGATGGGCATTCGCGAGGGCACCAGGGTATGCGGCATCTCAAACTGCGCGGCGGCCACCCAGGTCCGGTAGTCCACTGAGTCCCGGGTGCGCTTTTCCGCCAGGATGATACCCCGTTCACGATCTACTTCGGATTCCAGCAAGAGCGCCCCCTGGGCGTAATCGTTGAGCACCAGCAAACCTTCTTCGATACTGGCAGCCGAATTATCCGCCAGGAGAATATCATAGACGGTTTCCCGGAAGCCGGTATGCGCATTGGCGTCGGGACCGAACTGCATGCCGATACGCTGGAAGTACTTTACCAGTTCCCCTGGCTGGAAATTGGTCGATCCGTTGAACAGCATATGCTCCAGGAAGTGGGCGGTCCCCTCTTCGCCATCATTTTCATGCAGTGAACCGGCCTGCACGTTGAGATGCATGCTGACGCGCCCGGCCGGTTCCCTGTTTTCCATAATGACATACCGGAATCCATTGCGCAGCTGCCCAAATCGGACAGCCGGATCAGGAGCCAGATCGCTGGCCAGGTGGGCCCACGGCAGGCTGCTGGAATCGGCAGCCCCGGCCGGTTGGTTCGGGGCCTCTGGTGGTGCAATACAGCCCCCCATGAAAATCGCAGACAGCAACAGGGCCCCTGCGGCCAGATAGGTGCGAACCTTTATATACACTGGGATTGTTTCATTTCGGAACATCACAAAACCTTCTGCAAGCAAACAAAAAAGTCCCCGGTCGCCGAACCTCGATGCCGGCGACCGAAGACTTTGGGAAATGACTACCACGGAGCAGTGTTAGTGGTAAACTGCCCTCAGGCAAAAACCATATTACGCTTTCTGATACACGCCGCGCGATACGGATTTGATTTTGCCCCTTTTGGAAAGTTTATACAGGGCATTGCTCAGCTGCCTTGAATCCAGGCCGGTTTTTTTCTTTAGATCGGCAATGGACACACCCGCCTTGCTTCTGCCCACGACTGCCATAACCTTTGTCAGTACGGTTCCGCCCTTAGCACCGCCGGATTTTTTCTTGGCAGGGGCTTTTTTCTTGGCCGCCTTTTTCTTGACGACTTTTTTCTTGGCCACCTTTTTCTTAGCGACTTTTTTCTTGGTAGTCTTTTTCTTGGCCACTTTTTTCTTGGCCACTTTTTTCTTGGCAGCCTTTTTCTTGGCAGCTGCAGCTTTTTTCTTGGCCGCAGCGGCTTTTTTCTTGGCAGCGGCGGCTTTCTTTTTGGCGACGGCCGCGGCTTTCTTCTTAGCTGCGGCAGCTTTTTTCTTTGCATCTGCCGCTGCTTTCTTTGCTTCAGCCTGGATTTTCTTTTTAAGGGATTCAGCTTGTCGGGTAAGCTGTTTCAGGACCTTTGTAATGTTGTTAACCTGCTCCTTCAATTTCGCCATTTTTGTTCCTCCGTCTTTTGGGGTAACAATTCAGAAACCATATCGTTGGTTGGCAGTAGATGAAAAAGGCTCTTATGTGAAGTAGTATATATCTAATAGAGTCATTGTCAAATAAATTATTAAATGAACACAAATAAATAGTACTTCTCGGGAATGCGGGTCGACAGGCGGGTGCAGACTGTAGAAGAAATTCGGAAGACCATGGATATACCGGCGGCACGGCAACCAGGCTGAAGTAATGCCAGACCGATCAATCGGCAGCCATAATTGCGACGCCCTGATGAGAGAAGTAAACCTTGGCTGGTGGTTGGTCCGGGATTTAGGCCGGCGGGATAAACACTGCGGCGGTCATCCTGGACCGGACGACATCACTACGGCTGGGCGGACTGGTAATTATCAGCCTTTCAGAAAGAACCACCAGACAAAGAGACCCAGGACAACAAATGCCAGGACCATCTCGGCGTAGGCCCGATAGTTAACGGCCTTGCGCCCGACGCCATGCTTATCGACAGCACCTACGCGTTTTTTACAATCGGGACAACGCGTCGCTTCGACAGGAATATAGACACCGCATTCCGGACATCTTTTGGTTTTTGAATTGGCTGCTTGGCTTTCCATGAAGTTGTCTTTCCTGTTTATGGTTATTTTTGATAGCGGTCTTCGATTACAATTTCACTGTTTGCCCGCAGGTTCGCCACCAGCGCTGAGAACAGGTCGCCCTGTTTCTGTCCCAGCAGCGAAGTCTGAATAGTTTTCTTTTCCTGCTCGAACCCGGCGTCGTCAGGCAATTTACGATCCTTGTACCTGATGACGTAGACGCCTTTTTGATTTTTCAAGGGTACCGCGGGCAACGGCTTGTCTTCCGACAATTCAAAGGCAGCAGCGGCAATCTCGGGGGCCTGACCGATACGCGGTATTTCGGCATTCTTCTTGAAAAAACCGGTTTCAGCGGTTTCAGCGGCACCCACGACTTTCGCTTTGTCCCAGTTGCCGGAGGGGCTTTGCAGCGTCTCCAGAAAGGCCGTGGCCGCCTGCATGGCCGATTTATCCTGCTCCTGCTGCTGCCAGTCACGATCGACCTGTTCGCGAACAGCGGCCAGTTCCGGTATGGCGGCAGGCTTTTTGGCAATCACCTTGATCAGGTAAAACCCCTGGCCGGCATCGACGATATCGCTGATCTCACCTTCGGTCAGACTGAAGGCTGCCTGCGCAAAGGCTGGACCGTTGACAAAATCTTTTTGCGGCCCGCTGCGATCGAAGAATTCGGAGGTCCCCACGGTCAACCCCTCGGCAGCCGCACCAGTCGACAGGGAGTTGTCTTCATAGGATGATTCAAACACACGGTCCGCCTGTTCATAAGCCAAACTCTTGACAGCGGCATCTTGCAAACGCTTACTGATTTCAGTGCTCACCTGGTCAGGTGTTTTAACCTGGACGGCCTTGATTTGCTCTACCTTGATGACATGCCAGCCGAAACGGGTGCGGACCGGATCACTGATCTCACCAGCCTGCATGTCAAAGGCTTTATCTGCAAACGGCGCCACCATATCCGACCGCTTAAAGAATCCGAGGTCACCGCCGGTGGCCCCGCTCGGGCCTTCTGAATGGTCCATGGCCAGTTTGGCAAAATCCGCACCTCCCTGGGCCAGACGGGCGACTTTCTCTGCCTGCTCACGCGCTTTTGCGACCGCGTCCTCTGCAGCGGTTTGATCGACTTTAAACAGCACATGCCGCGCGCGGACCTGTTTCGGAACCCGGAACTCGTCCAGGTGGGAGTCGTAGTATTCCAGAATGTCCTCCTGGGTAACCGTGACCTCACCGGCATGGGCAGCCGGATCAAAATAGACGTACTCCGCCTGTACCTGCGGCGCTGTACGGTAGGTCTCCTTGTTTTCGTCGAAATAGGCCTGGGCCTGACTATCGTCGGGCCCGGTTACCGTGTAATTGTCTGGAGCAAACAGGGCGTAGTCTAAATTCACTTCGCTGTTGCGCCAATCATACCATTCACGGGTTTCGAGATCGGACACTTTGGCGTTCTGAGTCACAAACCTTCTGACCTTGTCGATCAGCATCGATTTTTCCTGGGTTGCCTCAAATGACTCGGGTGACATCCGGTTGTTGTTCAGCACCGCCTCATACCGCCGGCGATTGAACACGCCGTCCACTTGAAATCCCGGGTAGCCTGCAATCGCTGCCACCAACTCCTGTTTGGTTACATCAAAATTAAGTCGCCGGGCTTCCTTCAAAAGCAGCTTCTGGTCAATAACCTGATTCATGGCCTGCTCATCAACATTGAGCATTTTCAAAAGATCTTCAGACAGATTGTTTCCGAACTGTCGGCGCATTTGATCCATCAGCTGGTTATAGGCAGACCGGTAGGTTTCCACGGTGATCGGTTCGCCGTCAACGGTGGCCACCCGGTTGATCTTCTGTGCTGTCCAGCTGCCCACTCCCCAGAAGGTAAATACAATGATGATGGCCCCCAGGATGAACTTGATCATCCAGGTTCCGGCTTTCTTGCGCATCAGGTCGAGCATGGGTACTCCTTGAATTGTCTTGTCATTAATCCCGGCGCCACGTGGAGGCCGGGCGGGAACAGACGACAGACTAGGGGCATTTCAAAGATGTTGGCCTGGCGGGCACGACTGAAAGGCGTATGCTGACGGTTGCATCTCGGCTCAGGTGCTATTTTTAACTCTTCGAAATACTGAAGTATTCCTCTGGCTCACAGCACCTGGCCGGCCAGCCGGGCATCGCTTGCAAAGTGAATCCCTGACCGTGGGCCAACTCTTTTCAAGATAGCTTCTAGTACTATCGGCGGTTTTACTAAACGGTTGAATTTATTCTCTGACAACCAATTTGTCAATACCTCTGGAATTATCTTCCTCGGACGGTAAAAAACGTTTTCCACAGGTCGCAGCCGGGAAGCGTCACCCGGCCGGCGGCCTTCACTTAGGCGCCGTAAAAACCGGATTGAGAGGGCCGGCGAGCAGCTGTCTGGACGGTTGCCGGAACGTGAATTTTCGAGAAAGAAAACCGTAACTTTTCGTTGACACTCGGCAGTATATCTGTTAGTTGCCCCTTACTTATTGGGGCTGTAGCTCAGATGGGAGAGCGCATGACTGGCAGTCATGAGGTCAGGGGTTCGATCCCCCTCAGCTCCACCAGGCAAGCATAGGGGGTGGTCTTAGCGACTACCCCCTTTTTATATGGTGAACGCAGGCGCCGGCCGGCCCGGGCATCTTTTCAAACCCCAGATTGTGTTATATAGGTCGATGTGGTAGATCCGTATGCAGAAGGCCAGAGGAACAGGCTTGTCAAACCGGTTATCGACATTTCAGGAGGGCTGTTATGACCCCGGCTTCTCAAAAGGCGGTCCCGCGGCAAGCGGTGATCCTTTTCTCCGACATCATTCACTCTTCTGTTTTTTCGGACACTCTGGGCTTGGTTGATTATGACATGTTTCTGGAGGAATTCCAGAAAACTATGTTCGATGCCAAAAAACGGGTGTATGATCTCACCCGGACGGACGAGACCCAGATGGCATTCGAAGTTCGCGGAGATGAAGCCTGCGCAATCCTGTATGCCGAGGATACCGGCCATAACCTGTATACGGCTCTGATGCTGGCCTCTTACATGAAATCGCTGTGGTTCCAGTCCTCATTCAATATCAAGCGGGTGTCGGAAGCCAAGATCGCTTCGGATATCGCCATCGGTATCCAAACCGGCAAAGTTATTGTCCGCTCCCGGGTATCGAAGAAGTTGGCTCCCAAACCGGAAGGCTATGCCATAAACCTGGCCAAGCGGATTGAAGGCTTGTCCCGGGAGGGCACCCACACGAAAATGATGATTTCCAACGACGTACGCATCCTGCTGAAGCAGTTTAACATCGAAGTTGAAATAAGCGGCCGGATCACCAAACAATTTCGGGGTATCCTGTATCCGACCCACGTATACGAAATCGTAAATTTACCGGTGAATTTCTACCGCGCCGATACCTACAATGCCAAGATGCCCAGACCATAGCATTCGCCGCCGGTCCGGCATCAGGCCGCTGCGGCCGGCAAACCTGATCCTGATCGGATTTTGCACGGCAATGGCCGTTTGCCTCTCAACGGCCGCGGGCGCAACCGCGCAAGTGGCCCAGGCGGCCGGAGCCCAGGAAATGACGATCAGTCTCTATTTTGCTGATCCGAACCGTTTTGCTTTGCAGGCCGAGCAGCGAAAGATACTCCGGCCGGAAACCCCGACCGCCCTCGGCAAGCTGATTGTCCGGGAATTATCCACCGGTCCGCAGAAACAGGAGTTGGAGCGCACCCTGCCAGCCGCCGATGTCCTGCGGTCGCTTTTTATTGACGGCAACCGCACGGCTTATGTTGATTTCAACAACATTATGTGGCAAAAGCATCCCGGCGGTATTCAAGCGGACATGCTGGCAATATACTCGATCGTAAACTCACTGGTACTCAATATGGCGGAAATAGAAGCAGTGCAATTTCTGAATCTCGGCCGGGAGCCGCTCTCGACGGCCGGGCATTTGGACCTGCGCTATCCCCTGAAAGCGAATATTCTCCTGATAAGATGAAAGCAAAAGACAAGATCAGCAAGATTAGAAACATCGGCATCATGGCGCACATCGACGCCGGTAAGACAACGGTTACCGAAAGGATATTGTACTACTCGGGCCGCTCGCACCGGATTGGTGAGGTCCACAACGGTGAAGCGGTAATGGATTGGATGCCGGACGAACAGGAACGCGGTATTACAATCACATCGGCCGTTACAACCTGCCAGTGGAACAACCGGGAAATCCAGATTATCGATACACCGGGGCATGTGGATTTTACCATTGAAGTGGAACGCTCGCTGCGCGTCCTCGACGGAGCCATCGGTGTTTTCTGTGCCGTGGGCGGGGTGGAACCACAATCTGAAACCGTCTGGCGGCAGGCGGATAAATACCGGGTCCCGAAAATGGCCTTCATCAACAAGCTCGACCGTATCGGGGCAGATTTTTTCGGGACCATTGAAATGATGAAAGAGCGCCTCAACGCCTCTCCACTGATCCTGCAGCTGCCGGTGGGTAGTGAGGATGAGTTCGCCGGGGTCATCGATTTGATTGGTATGCAGCTGATCCGCTGGCATGACGACACCCTGGGCGCAACCTTTTCAGCGGAAGAAATCCCATCTGCAATGCGCGACCAGGCCAGGGAGTACCATGAACTGCTGGTTGAAACGCTGGCTGAAGCGGATGACGCAATTATGGAAGCTTACCTGGCCGAGGAGGAGATCGAACAAAAAACACTTACTGCCGCCATTCGCAAGGCCACCATCGACCTTGAGCTGGTTCCGGTTTTATGCGGCAGCGCCCTGAAAAACAGGGGCATTCAACCGCTGCTGGATGCTATCATCGATTACCTGCCCAGCCCTCTGGATGTGCCGCCCATTAATGGCGAACACCCCGAATCCGGTGAAGCTGTGGCCTGCCCCCCGTCAGACACCGCGCCTCTGGCAGCACTCATTTTCAAAGTGTCCATGATCGAGGGCCGCAAACTCAGCTTTGTAAGAGTCTACAGCGGCCGACTGAAAGCCAGGGGAGATGTGTTTAACCCGGCGCGTAAAACCAAGGAGAAGCTGGCCCGCATACTGCGCATGCACGCAAATAAAAGAGAGCGCGTGGATGAAGTCGGGGCCGGCAGCATCGTCGGGGTGGTCGGCTTGAAAGATTCCACTACCGGGGAAACCCTTTGCACGGTAGAAAAACCGCTGCTGCTGGAAAAAATTGATGTCTACGAACCGGTAATCTCGGTCGCCGTCGAACCCAAAACAAGCGTCGATCAGGATAAACTCGACCAGGTGTTGGAGAAATTCACGGCCGAAGACCCGACTCTGCGCTTGAAGAAAGATGCGGACACCGGGCAGACCATTTTGTCCGGCATGGGCGAACTGCACCTGGAAGTAATCATCAGCCGCATGTTGCGCGAATTCAAAACCAGCGTCAACGTGGGCCGCCCTCAGGTTGTTTATCGTGAAACCATTGAAAACGAGGCTGTGGCCCGGGCAACATTTGACAAGGAAGTGGCCGGCCAGCGCCATTTTGGGGAAGTGGAACTTCAGCTGGCGCCCCTGCCCCGTGGGTCGGAAAATCGTTTTGAGTCCACGGTGACAGAAGAAATTATCCCGCAGACCTACATCCCCGCTATTGAAAAAGGCGTGCTGGAAGCCTTGGAAAGCGGCTCCCTGATGGGTTACCCGGTAGTAGATGTGGCGGCAACTCTCACCGGGGGGTCGTTCCGGGACTCCCAGGGTTCGGATCTGGCTTACACAGTCAGTGCTTCCATGGCCCTGAAAGAAGCCCTGGCGAAAGCCGAACCCTTTCTGCTCGATCCGATCATGAAGGTGGAGATCTTTGTACCGGAAACGTTCATGGGCGACGTGATTGGGGATATCAATGCCCGCGGTGGCAAGATTGAATCCATGGAGCATAAAACCGGCATCCAGGTGATAAAAGCGACCGTGCCGTTGGCCCGGATGTTCGGTTACTCAACCGCCTTGCGTTCAGCCACCCAGGGCCGCGGTACCTTCTCCATGCAGTTTTCGCATTTTGACCGGAGTTAGATAGCGCCTGCCGGATATAGCTCAACCGGACTTTGCAGGCCTACCGCTTGGGTTTCTTTTGCCCGGGTTTAGCTGGTTTGAGTTTGCTGAG
>Ga0126327_10000052_pt1 | contig 38730 bp, 43 predicted proteins | sample InaspJWI30metaG_FD_101392 | JGI IMG/M metagenome (GOLD analysis project Ga0126327, IMG submission 101392) | Marine gutless worms symbiont microbial communities from Oahu, Hawaii - Inanidrilus sp. 1 OAHU.JWI-30 metaG | ecosystem: Host-associated > Annelida > Digestive system > Unclassified... | reverse complement strand
TAATCGGCCGGCCCATACGGGATGCGGCTGATCCTGCAGCGGCAGCCGTGAAGATCCTCGAGGAGATAAGTTCCGGCTGCGCCGGTAGTGAAAGGGCACAGCAATAGACGCTATCTCAATAAAGTCATCTTGTTGGGCGCAGCCCGCAGAGCCAGACTGAATTTCGAACTAAAATTCGTTTTCTGAGATAGCTTATAGAAGAAGTTCCGGCAAAGCGGCGATGCTTACCACAGGGCGTTCAGGTACCGGCCTATGGTTAGCACGACAAGGGCCAGGGCCAGGATGACCCCGCACAGGATGTGGTCGCGGTTAAGATTGCGCACCGGTGTTACTCGGCATCAAGATCGAATGCCGAATGCAGGACCCGGACAGCCAGTTCGGCGTACTTTTCATCGATGACACAGGAAATCCGGATTTCCGAAGTGCTGATCAGGCGAATGTTGATATTTTCGGCCGCGAGGGTCGCAAACATCTTCGCAGCCACTCCCGAGTGATTTTTCATTCCTACCCCGATGACCGATACTTTGGCAATGTCCGTTTTGCCGCGAATACTATCGGCTCCGAGTTCCGTAACGACCTTTTCACCGATATCCATCGCCCGCTGGTAATCACTCCGAGGTACCGTAAAGGTGATGTCATTGCGTCCGTCACTCGGCGAAGTCTGGATGATCATGTCGACAACGATACCCGCTTCCGCCAGGGGGGTGAAGATCTTGGCGGCCACACCTGGCTGGTCGGGAACCTTTTTGAAAGTCTGTCGGGCTTCATTTTTATCGCTGGTAACACCTGACACCACCAGCCGTTCCATTTCCGCATCTGCATTCATTACCATGGTTCCTTCCTCTTCGTTGAAAGATGACCGCACGTGCACCGGCACGTTGAACTTCTTGGCGAACTCCACCGAACGGATCTGGAGCACCTTGGCGCCCAGGCTGGCCATTTCAAGGGTTTCTTCGTAGGATATCTTTTCTATCTTGCGGGCCCGGCTGCAGATGTTGGGATCGGCGGTATATATGCCATCGACATCCGTGTAAATCTCGCAAACATCGGCCTGCAGGGCTGCTGCAATAGCTACCGCGGATGTGTCCGATCCCCCGCGGCCCAGCGTGGTGATGTTTCCATTTTGCTCCGCGCCCTGAAAACCGGCAATGACGACTATATGGTGATCCGCTAGAAATTGGCGAATGCGGTCGGTCCCGATATCGACGATGCGGGCGTTTCCGTAGGCGCTGTCTGTTAAAACCTCGGCCTGGTGGCCCAGCAGCGAGACGGCGGGGTAGCCCATGCCTATCAGCATCATGGCCATCAGGGATGCTGTGGTCTGTTCCCCGGTCGCCATTAGAACGTCCAGTTCGCGCCGATCCGGATTCTCAGAGGCTTTGTATGCCATGTCGATCAGCTTGTCGGTGACCCCCGACATGGCCGAGAGGACCACTACCACATCGTTGCCGGCTTTGCAGGTTTTAATAATGCGGTTGGCAACATTCCCGATCTTGTCCAGGTCCCCGACGGATGTGCCGCCGTATTTTTGTACTATCAGCCCCATTGCATCTCCTTGTTTTTTTTGATCCCCTTTAACAGATTCATGGCGGGAAGTCCATACGCGATCAATTCGAAGCGACGGGTGTCCGGGGCGAGAATTATAATTTCAATAGACAGGTGGTTGCCGAAACGTTGACTGTCAAGGCGTTCGGGCCACTCTATGGCCACAACATACTGCTGTTCAAGGATTTCCTCCAGGCCGGTGTCGGCAATATCACTATGGCCGCCCAGGCGATACAGGTCGGCATGGCAAAGGGGCAGACGGCCCGGATATTCGTTGATCAGGGTATAAGATGGGCTGGTGATGTAGTATTCGGCCGGGACGTCGAGGCCTGCCGCCAGTCCCTGAACAAAGACGGTTGTACCGCTGGCCAGATCGCCGGTCAGGGTGATGATCAGCGGTGCTTCCAAGGCGGCACCGATAGCTGCACCCAGGCGACGGGTCTGATCCGGACCCCGGGACATCAGAGTGCCCGTAGCTTCAGCTCTCGGCATGGGAATCGCCCTGCGGCTGTGGTCCGTTCAATAGAAGGCCCAGTTGAACGGGGATCTGATCCAGCAGGTCTGCGGCCAGATAGCCGACCGGCCTTCCGTCGGCGGCCAGGGCATCGGCTGCGGCCCCGTGCAGGTAGACGCCCATGACCGCTGCTCTGGCCGGGTCAACGCCCTGAGTCATGAGCCCCGCAATGATGCCGGTCAGGATATCTCCCATCCCGCCGGAAGCCATGCCCGGATTTCCCGTGGGATTGATCTGGATATGCCCGTCCGGAACGGCGATCACGGTGGCGGCGCCTTTCAGCACGATGACAGTGTCGGAAGCGGCGGCAAATTCACGGGCGCATTTTACCCGATCCGCCTGTACCTGGGCGGTGGTAAGACCGGTCAGGCGGGCCATTTCTCCGGGATGCGGTGTGAGTACCACCGGGGCCTGCACGTCTGCAAATATCTCTCGCCGGCCGGCCAGGTGGTTGAGACCATCAGCATCTATCACCATGGGAATCTGGCTGCGGCGCAACAGCTGGCGGACCAGCCGGCCGGTCTGCTCAGCACTGCCCAGCCCGGGTCCAATGGCCAGACACTGTTTGCCCGCCATCAAGGACTCGATCTGATCACCGGCTTCCGGGACCAGGGCACCGCTGGTATCCGGCAGCGGCGCAGTCATGACTTCCAGCAACATGGTTTCCAGAACCGGATTGAGGCTTGCGGGAACCCCCAGCGTCACCAGCCCGGCCCCGGTGCGCATAGCCCCCTCGCAGGCCATTGCGGCAGCCCCGGTCTTACCGGTACTACCGGCAACCACCAAAAGATGCCCGGCCGATCCTTTGTGATCGCCCGGTTCCCGGCGAACAAGCTCGGCGGCAACCTCAGCGGACTCTGTCAGGCGCTGGCGCGGCGCAACCGCATCCGCGATGAGGGGCGGGATCCCGATGTCGATTACTTCCAGGTGACCGGTGTGCTGGGCGCCGGGGTGTACGACGTGTCCGATTTTTGGGTAGGCAAATGTCGCCGTGGCCGCTGCCCGGACGCAGGTGCCGCAGATCTGTCCATTATCGGCATTTACACCGGAAGGGATATCTATGGCCAGTACAGGGCGCTGAAAACTGTTCAGCAGGTCGATGGCCTCCCGATAATGGCCCCGGATGTCGGCGCTCAGACCGGTGCCGAACACGGCATCCACCCAGACATCATGCTGGGCCATATCCGGCTCGTACTCGGCAAGGGTGTCGCCGTCCGGTATTTCCACCACCGGGATGGACAGCGGGGCCAATAGCGCAAGGTTGTCACGGGCATCGCCGGTGACGCGTTTGGCTTCGGCCAGCAGGTAGACCACCACATCTATGCCGCGCTGGGCCGCATACCGGGCGACCACAAAACCATCCCCGCCATTGTTGCCGCGGCCGGCCAGGACGGCCAGGTACGCATTCTCGATGCCCTCAAACGATTCCAGCAGGAATCGTGCGGCGCCGCGGCCGGCGCTTTCCATCAGAACCCTTCCGGGAATTCCGAAAGATTGTATTGTCTCGCCATCCATCTGCTGCATTTCAGCGGCTGTGACCAGGTACATGGGGGTCTCCTTATTAACTCTCTTAATCTTATTCGGAATCTTAATCCTGCTCTTGCCCTTAATTTCTATACAAAGGCAAATACAGAAACGACAAATTAAGATTAAGAGTAGGATTACGATTAGGGACTATTAGCACTACTGCAGATCGGCAGACAACAGCCCCTGCACTTTCCGCACAAGCTGCTTGGTACGTGCTTCCATCTGGGCGGCGGCCTGCTCTGACTTTTCGTGATCAAACCCGAAAAGGTGCAGGATGCCATGAATGAGCAGCCAGGCCATGTGGGCGCCCATGCTGATGCCGGCCTTTTCAGCTTCGGCGGCGGCCGTGTCGACCGAGATGACTACATCGCCCAGAAGTTGCGGCGATACCTGGGCAAACTCACCTTCGCGCATGGGAAAGGACAGCACATTGGTAGGGCTGTCCTTGTGGCGGTACTCCCGGTTGAGCTGCTGGATGCGCTGGTCGTCTACAAACAGGATGGACAGTTCGCCCTCAGGGCAGTCCAAGTCGTTTAAGATGACCTGTGCCGTTTTCTGAATTTGCTCTAGATCGATCGGACGGCTGTTCTGCTGGCTGTCTATCAGTATGCCCATTGTTGCTGTTCCCATTTGTTTTACCCGCTTTGTCGGGGTATTCGATGCGGTGGTGGTGAATGCCGGTCAGGATGCTGATGAAGTTTTTAGCAATGGCATGCAGGTCCTTGAGCGTTAGCTCGCACTGGTCGAGCTGCCCATCCGAAAAAATATTATTGATCAGGGTTTGCACCAGCCCCTGAACTCGTGACGGGGTCGGGTTGTCGAGTGTGCGCGAGGCCGCCTCCACCACGTCGGCGAGCATTACCAGTCCTGCTTCCCGGGTTTGCGGCCGGGGCCCGGGGTAGCGGTAGTCGTCCATGTTGATGGTGTCGTCCGGATTCTGTTCGCAGGCCTTGATATAGAAGTACTTGATCAGGCTGGTACCGTGTGATTGACGAATAACGTCAATGATCACTTAGCCAAGTTTGTTCTCGCGTGCAATGGTCACGCCGTCTTTGACATGCGCAATTAAAATGGTCTTCGACATGGACGGCGCCAGCTTATCGTGCCGGTTTTTGCCATCGCGCTGATTTTCGATAAAATAGAGCGGTTTGTTGATTTTGCCGATGTCGTGGTAGTAGCCGCAGACTTTGGCCAGCAGAGGATTGGCACCAATCTCGTCTGCTGCGGCTTCCACCAGGGAGCCCACCACCACGGAGTGGTGATAGGTGCCGGGTGCTTCGATCATGAGGCGCCGCAGGATCGGCCGGTCGAGATTGGCCAGTTCCAGCAGCTTAATGTCGGTTGTATAGTCAAACGCGATTTCAATCAGCGGCGCCAGTCCGGCGGTTACAACCCCGGCCCCGATGCCCCCGATGATGGCCAGGATGCAGTCCCACATCAGTTTCAGATCCGCCGTGTTGGCACTGTAAGTATCAATCCCGATGACCAGCAGGACGTTGAGCAGGCCGAGTTTCAAACCGGCTTTGATGAAGACTTGTCTTTCACGGCAGTTTTGCAGCCAGTAGCCGCCCATAATGCTGCTGATTAAAAAGTAGACAAAAAGGCCGAAATCATTTTGCCAAATAGTGGCCGTACCGGTGGCCAGGACCACCGCAAAGGCAATGGCCACACGCAGACCCATGAACAGGCAGACGGTCATCGTCCCGGCGGCCATGGGCAGTCCATATACGATCGATGAGACGGACAATCCGAAAGGCGGCGCCTTGGCCAGTGCTGATATCAGCAAAATATTGACCCGCAGGAAAACGAAGGCCGTGATCAGGGCCAGTGAAATGAACAGCAGGTTTTTATTGAGTTCTTTAGGGGAGTCCTTGTCAGCGGCTTGAAACTGGGTCATGAACATGGCGATAATCAGGCACAGCATGATCAGCCCGGCACCCAGGGCACTCAGTACAGGTGTTTCCGTTTTTTCCGGCGGGCGCGATTTATTGAGTTTGAGCAGATGAACCGCCGTTACCCGCTCCCCTTCCCGCAGGAGCATTTCACCGGCCTTGATCTGGTAGAGAATCGGTTTGATATTGGCAGCCTGTTTTTTGCGTTCCTCCGTTTCACTGCGATTGAGTGTAATGTTGGGGTGAATCAGCTGCTGAGAGAAATCGACCACCAGGTTCCGCAGCGAGTAATTACGACCCTGCAGCAGTGGTTGTCCAATAATGCGGACCATGGTTTTTGCCTGGTCCAGGCCATAGAAGCGTTTCAGCTTATGGACGGTTTTCTCGGATTTGGTGTTAATATTCCGCAGAGTGATCCCTGCTTCCTGTTCGCGCAGCAAAAGTTCTTTGTTGCCAACCACCCCGTTATCGAGGATTTCCGCAATAATTTTGACAATCAGCACCTCGATTTCCAGGGAAGCCAGGTCCTTGGTCAGCATTTTATAAGCGCCCTTGCTCACCGGGATACCAAGGATTTTTTGAAAACTCTCCTTTTGGGCGTTGATCTGATCCTGCAGAGACAAAATCGCCGCAGCCGGTTCAGCAGAGACCGCCTGGCCGGGCTGCGGATTCGGAGCGGGGACTTCCTGATACGTCTGATACACATCGCGCAGCAGGGCGAAAGCACTTTTCACACGACCGGCAGTTTTTGGCAGGATGTCAGGATCATGGTCATAAACCGTGAGGACGGTATCGACGGCCTGTTTTTGCCGGACTGCGGTTGCGTTCTCATCTTCAATAAAAAAGTCCGTGGCCGCCTTTATGTCGCTTTTGACCACATCGCCGACTTTGTATTCATGTCGGGTAACGACAAGGTTGGGATACAGCACGATAATGAACAACAGGAGAACCACCGCCAGGAGAACCGCGGGCACCGGATTGTCCGGCTTCATGTAACTGCTCAAGTTGTCCTTTTTGTTTTTCATAATACTTCGTCTCCAGGCGGCGCACCGCCCTGGACGCCTATGCTTTTGCCTTCAGGGCGTCATGTTTTTCGTAGGCGTCAATCACCTTTTGCACGAGTTGGTGCCGGACCACGTCGGTTTTGGTAAAGAAGACGAATCTAATTCCCTCGATGTCCCTGAGAATGCGTTTGGCTTGAATCAGGCCGGAAGTTTTATTTTCAGGCAGGTCGGTTTGGGTGATATCGCCGGTGATGACGGCTCGGGAATTGAATCCAATGCGGGTAAGAAACATTTTCATTTGTTCGGTGGTTGTGTTCTGGGCTTCGTCCAGGATCACAAAGGCATCATTCAGGGTACGGCCGCGCATGAACGCCAGGGGCGCCACTTCTATTACGCCCTGGTTCATCAAGCGGGCCGCTTTTTCAAATCGCATCATGTCGTGGAGGGCATCGTACAGCGGTCTGAGATATGGATCCACCTTCTCAGCCAGGTCACCCGGCAAGAAGCCCAAGGCTTCGCCTGCCTCCACAGCGGGGCGGGTGAGAATGATGCGATCGATGCTGCCTTTGGACAAAGCGGCCACCGCCATGGCCATGGCCAGGTATGTTTTACCGGTGCCGGCCGGGCCGATGCCGAAGACCATGTCATTGGTGCGGATGGCATCGATATATTCTTTCTGGGCGGCGCTCTTGGGCGTGATTGCCTTTTTTTTGGCGGTCACGAAAGCCGTATCCATAAAGATGTCTTTCAGCCGAATGCGATCATCCCGGCTCAAGGCCCGGACCGCATGATCGATGTCGTTCAAATAGACCGGATAGCCGTTCTCAAGCAGGCCGTACAACTGGTTGAGTATGTTCCGGGCCAGGGCGACGGCAATGTCGTCGCCCTGAATAGAGACCACATTCCCGCGGGCATGAATTCGGACGCCGACCGAGTCGGCGATCCGGTGAAGGTTGGTATTGTGTTCACCGAACAGCTGGCGGGCAAGATCGAGATCACCGAAGGTCAGCTGGTCTTTATATGTATCCGGTTGGCTGCTCATGATGCATCCTGATTCCAATAGCTCAACGGGGACTATCTATCATAAAAATTCCGGGGAATGCAAACAAAACCGGGCTGTCCGGGCACTGCGCCGGACATCCGGAAAAACACCTTGACCTTTGACGGCAGGCCTTGTTAATTGGTCTCGGTCGCCGTCGCGAGATGCTGCCGAATAGGTTTTTCGACGGCGTTGGTTGAGCAAGGAGGATTATGAACAGCTTTGATATCGTGTTTGCCGTTATCCTGGGGTTTTGCCTGATTCGCGGTATATTCAGGGGGTTGGTAAAGGAAATGGCCTCGATTATCGGTGTGCTGGCCGGATTTTATGCGGCCTATACCTATTACCCGGAAATGGCCGGGCTGCTTTCCCGCTGGATAGACAACACCGTCTATCTGAATATTACGAGCTTTATGGTCCTTTTTTGTCTTATTTTAATTATTATCAGTATCTTGGGAGTTGTTCTCAAATATCTGATGAGTATTGCCCACCTGGGCTGGGTGGACCGGGTGAGCGGCGCCGGTTTCGGTGTATTCAAGGGGATCCTGATAGTTTCGGTACTGCTGGTAACCCTGACGGCGTTTTTGCCCAAGGGGTCGCCCCTGGTCCGCGATTCTCTCCTGGCACCGCATATCAATATGCTTTCCGAAAATATGGCCAAGATCATATCCGAGGATATGCAGCAAGCCTTTGATGAAAAAATAGGAGAACTGAAAAACATTTGGAAGAAAAGAAGCTAAACAGCGTTGCCGATCTCTTCCAGTTGATCGATACACTCAGGGGTGAAAACGGATGCCCCTGGGACCGCAAGCAAACCCCCGCCTCCATGGCCGTTTACCTGGCAGAAGAAACCTTTGAATTGATTGAAGCAATCGAAAGCGGGGATACCGCCGCAGTACGTGAAGAACTGGGCGATGTCCTTTTCCTGCTCTTGTTTATTCTGAGATGTACAGCGACCAGGGGCATTTCGATTTAGAACAGGTATGCCGGCAGGTGAATACCAAAATGGTCAGGCGCCATCCGCATGTGTTCAGCGAAAACCAAGTCGATACACCGGGGCAGGTCAAGCGCCAGTGGCAGGAAATCAAGCAGGCTGAAAAAACGCCTGGCCGACGAGAATCCATTCTGGACTCGGTCCCTTCCGGCCTGCCGGCGCTCCTGCGGGCGTACCGGGTTTCCGAGCGGGCTGCCCAGGCCGGTTTTGATTGGGAAGCGCTATCCGGAGTTCTGGAGAAAGTTGATGAAGAGTGGGCTGAATTCAATCGCGAATTGACGCGCAGCAAAACTGCGGACACGTCCAAAGCAGACCTGGCTATGGAGTTCGGGGATCTTTTGTTACCCTGGCCAATGTGGCCCGATTTGCCGGCTTTCATCCGGAGACGGCATTGACCGGTTCCGTGCATAAATTCGTGCAGCGCTTTAAAGCAATGGAATCTCTATTGCTGGCCAGGGGATTGGAGGTCGGCTCACTATCCCCGGCTGAGCTGGATACCTGCTGGGAAGATGTGAAAAAAAAGACCAAGTGATGACCGGCGTGGCGGCCCAGCGAAGAGCGGCACCCGGTCAAAAAAAAAGGACTTTCGGGCGAAAGTCCCTTTAAGGCACGTGTCGGTTGGGAAGGGTTGGTGATTCAGACCTCATCGGAATGCACCGGTGGCATCTGCAGGATCAGATCACCATTTTCATCGTACTTTTCAATAATGATACGGTTGTCCTCGAGGTTGTATCTGGTTTCGGTTTCATCCTGCTTTTCGGCCGTTTTGGCCTTGACTGTTTCCTCCGACTTTTCCACCGGCCGGTCGGCTATGACCTTCTGAGTCTCCTGTTGGACGGTCTCTTTGTGGCTGAAGGCCTGGCTCTGGTCGGCGCGGGTAACCTGCTGTACTGTCGCTTCGCTGGCTAATTCTATCATTTCAATCCCTCCCTTCCCTGTGTGGCAAATCGTTTCTTCGATCTGCCGGGCCGTTCTGCCCGATGACAAGGCATTTTCTAACCTTGCTATTTCAGGTCTGCCGGACATTCTACCCGCAAAACAGACCACCGGATCATACCATGTTCTTGTCCACTGCCTCTCGGGTCAATGCTTCCAGCCGCTTCATTAATACGCTGGAGTCTTCCGCCGTAAGTTTGTTCGTGGTTTTATCGGCGCCATCGACGATGACATTGAACACGAACTCTACTGGATCCTGATCTTGATATTCTTCTTCAGCCCCCATCTCGTCTTTCAACTGCTTGACGATTTCCCGGTCCATTTCATCCTGGGGACCGAAACGGGTGATGCGGTCTACTATATTCGCTGCTACTTTTTCGATAACTGCCTGGCGTTTCCCGCCAACAGATATATCAATCCGATCAACCGGCGATTTGACGCCTGCCAGGTGCTGTGCTTTGGACACCCTGTTTTTTTCAAGGCGTTTGGTGTAGTCCGCCAGGACATTATGCATTTGGTAGCTGGATATATACATATTCGCTCTTCTCCTGACTGGTTTATCGTCGTGGGGAAAAGATACTTTAGGAAAAAAATGAAAAAACCCGGAAATTTCCACCGAGTATACCTGTAACAGATTGTAATTAAAGGGAAAACAAGCTTAGCGCATGTTTTTGAACGGTCTTTTGGATACCTTAAAAGGCTTAAACTGGGGAAAAAAATGTTACTAAAAAAGGTGCTACCGGCGACCAGAAAGGCAAATTCGGCCCAATTGCCGCTCAGAGGCAAAAAAACTAGCCAGGCCCAAAAAAAGGGCGGATCTGTCCAACACACGATCGGTTTGCCGTACGTACGCCGGCAGTGGTGCCGGTTCGGTGTTTACCGGCGGTTCCCGGCAAGCGCCATGGGCGGCAGGCCGTAATAAGCTGCAATGAAATGGCTGTGGCTGGTGAAGGCGATTTCAGGCAGGTCCTGTATTGAAAACCAGGCGGCCTCGGACGCATCGTCACCGGCTTGCAGAGAGCCTGTAAATTTCCGCACCAGATAGGCGACCATCAGGACGGTGTGGTACTGGGCATTCGGGGTGGACATGACGCCCAGCAGGTGATCAATTCGGCCGGTCAGACCGGTTTCTTCCAATAATTCCCTGAGAGCAGACTCTTCAGGTCCCTCGCCCAGTTCCATAAACCCGCCGGGCAGGCACCAGTGGCCCTTACGGGGCGGCACGCTGCGTTTAACCAGGGCGACCCGGTCCCGACTGTCTACCACCACCAGGCAGGAAGCCGGAACCGGGTTTTCATAGATTGCGCGATTACAGGTTTCGCAGAAAGGCCGTTTTTGGCCTTCCCAGGATTTATATACGAGCTCTCTTCCGCAGTACGCGCAGAAAGTCTTTGGCGGATTTATCGCGGGTGTTACCATATCGCTTAGTCGTCGAAATCGCCTTCAGGGCCTTTGTCGGACTCGATGGCGGCGGCTTTCGTCGCGATCAGCTCCGCAGTCCAGTCGGCCGGGTCTTCAATTCGTTCGACTTTGGCCCCTGGATCGTGTGATCCGGTTTCCAGGATCTTATCAATAGCTATCTGGGCGGTATCCTCCGCATTGAACACCTCCGTAAGCAGGGTGTAGACAAAGTCTTCTACCCTTTTTACCATCCGGGCTTTCACGTCGGCCGGCTGGCCTAAAAGGTGGTTTTCAAAAGGCAGGTTGAGTTTTTTGTAGTTCCCGCCCTTGATGCCGGCATCATCGGCATAGGCGCGCATGCGGGCCCACATCTTCTCGGTCACACCGGCATCCGGGACTTTAATAAAGTCACCATTATCGTCGAGAACGGCGTTGCCGTAGTCGTTGACCTCAAAGCCCCAGGACAGCATCTGCAGGGCGGTAGCCACATTGGCTTTGGTTGTGCGCGTCTTGGCGGCGATATCTCTGAGCCGGTCGGAATTGTTCCCGGAAGTGCCGTGCTGGGCCCCGGAGACGCCATAGGGAGACAGGGCTGCGTGGATCTCGGTGGTCAGGGGTACCTGTATGCCCTGCCCGCTGGCCTCGATGCCGTGGGTGGTGCCGTTGTTCAGGGCAATCCAGTCGGGGAAGATGTCATGCGCGTTCAGTCCCTGGATGAGATACAGGGCTTCTTCCACGGTGGATAAACCCAGCTTACCTTTGATCTCACCAATTTCGGTTTCCAGGCCGGCCCAGGCGGGAATCAACGGATTCAATTCGAGGTTGGCCAAAAGATTCTGGTCGTCGGGCATGTGCGAGGCGTCGATGGCAATGGAGGTGATTCCGGCGTCGAACAGGGTGGGGATTTCAACCTTGGCCGGTGCGATGTCGTCCTGTGATTTAATTCCGTAATGATCAGCGTGGATCGCCACCGGCACGGTAATTCCCATTTCATTGCACAGGGCGTCCACGTGCCGGGCAATGTTCCAATAGTTGACGGCGCAATAGGCATTGGCACCGCCTTCGGAGCGGGCGATTTCGATGATAAGACAGCTGTTGGCTCGCTGGGCGGCAGCCAGGGCCCCCCGGATGACGAAATAGCTGCGGCCGTTGGCGGCAATGGAGATGGCGCCGCCTTTGGCCAGCATGGCGCGATCGATATATTTCCCGCTGACGATAAGTGCGCGGGAATTCGGGAACAGTTTCACTATATTGGGGGGACGGCCGATAGACAATGCCTTGTCAAAACCATTGGAAGCATTTGAAGATGTCGACATGTTTTCCTCCTTGCATAATTGATAAAACGGGGAAGCGTGTTTTTCAGGGTTGCCGGTCTGGCGTCAAACCGCTCGATTCACCAGGGTGGCCCGCAGGGCGTTTGCGATTTCACCTGGGATTCTACGCCTGGAGCCAGATCCGGCTGTGCGTTTAAAGCTTAAGTATATACAGCCTGATTAGGGATGTAAACCTCGCACCCGGCTAAAAAGTTCGGTGGCTTTTGCGATCTTATTCGGAGAACGGCCATCTACACCCATGGGCTGAACGATTGGATCATAACAAAATGGTATAGGGTTATAAGATGGGGAAAGATAACCAGATGCAACTGGTTTTGGTTGCAGCCGGTTTCGGGGGGCTGGCCGGGTCGGTTCAGCCAGGCGATCCATGGATGGCGTATTCTGCTAACCTTAATGATCTCTTCAGGGTATTCGGGCCAGGTCGATCCACGTGCCCCGGGTCAGTTGAGCCAGATCTGCCGGTTTTAGCTGAAAAACAGCAAACGGCGACCCGGCGGCGGCCCAGATGACTTCATATTTTTTCAAGTCGGGATCGAGCAGGGTTTCCAGTGGTTCAGCATGGCCGACCGGCGGGACACCGCCGATGGCATACCCGACCCTGGCCTTTACATAATCGGCATCCGCGCTCCCCAGCTTCAAACCGGTGGCGGCTGCAATCTTTTTAAGGTCCACCTGGTTGGAACCGGATGCAATCACCAGGATCGGGCGTCCGCTATTTTTCTCTTTGAAAACGAGCGACTTGGCAATCTGGGCAACTTCACAGCCTATGCTCGCAGCGGCTTCCCGGGCGGTCCGGGTGGAACCGGACAATTCCTGTACGCAAAACGAAAATCCCCGGGTGGTCATAAATTCCTGTACGCGCCGGGCACTTTTGCTCAAATCTGAGGCCATTTACTGCTTTCCAAATGTATGGCCGGCGGCCTGCAATACCTGGCGGGCCGGCGGCAGCATATCCGTTTTTACGAGAATATAATCCGTATCGAAGGTAGAGATTGCGAAGATGCTGATTTTTGCTGCGGCCAGGGGTTTTGCCATTGCTGCCAGAATGCCGGTTAAACCAAAGTCGAGGGGACCGGCAACCTCGATGCAGGACCAGCCGGTTTCCGCTTGGGCGGAGTCCAGCTTAATCGTGTCAGCACAGACGATCGACAATTCTACGGCTGTGCGGCTGATGCTATAAAATTCGCCGCCGTAGACTGCGGCCGGAACTGCGTGATCGGCGGCAAAACGGTGCACTGTGAAACGGCCGTCGAGAACACGTAAGTATAGCTTGGGATTCGGCATCATCGGTTTCTACCCGCTCAGATCGGACCAGACCGCAAATTCATTACCGCTTGGCTCGGTGAAATGAAACCGGCGCCCGCCTGGAAAAGAAAAAATAGCTTTCACGATCTTGCCACCGGCTTTTTCGATCTTGTCCCGGGTACCTTCAAGATCACGACTGTAAAAAACGATCAGGGCTGCGCCCCGGTCGGGTGTTGATTTCTGTTCGGATTTGAAGAATCCGCCGTCTAGCCCCTGGTCTGCGAAAGCGGTATATTCGGGACCGAAATCTTCGAAGGCCCAACCAAAAGCCCGGCTGAAAAATGCTTTCGTGGCCGGGAGATCAGCAGCCGGCAGTTCGACATAATTGATTTTTTCATGTGTGTTCATACGCACCTGCCTGATTTATTCTGTCCATTGAAACCTGGCCTTCCGGACCAAGCCTGCAGCGGTTCCCGAAGGTCAGGGACAATTGGCTATACCGAGAAAGACCGCAAGGTCGTTCAGGTTAGAGGTTGAAGTCCGAAAACTGAAGTTGAATGCATTATGGCAATGATCGGAACAAGAGCCGGTCAACCCTTGAGCGGCATATAACCCAATCAGTCAGTTGGGGTCAGGTTTGCCTGCGGACTTCAACCGGCGGCCAAGTCAAAACTCTGGTTCTGAGAAATGGGCAACGTGCTTTAGTCTGAAACCGGTCCCCGGGTCGTAAGGTACCTCTCTCAGATGAAATTGTACCTCGCAGCCATAGCGTTCCAACGCGATCTCACCTTTACAATGGGTGTGGTACACCAGTTCGAAGCCATCCGGGATTTTAAAAGCCTCCCCTTTTTGAATCCATTCACCGCTGGGGTGACTGACATAGGCGACCACCAGGGTGCCGCCGTCGGTCAGTGCGCTTACCTGCAGGGGGCGCTCATCAATGTCCAGATAGTCTTCCGTGCCCCGGATGAATTCAAGGTCTACTGGGGATTGGTTTTTCATACAAGTCAAGGCCCTATTTTAGTTTGGCACCGTGCACCGCCAGCAGTTCACCCAAGATTGACCGGTGACAGCGTGCTTCGTTTTCGCAATAACAACCCACCGATATATTGGTGTCCTGGGACAGGGCAGCCAGTAAATCGAGCAGACGGCTTTTTTCGGGCTTTTTCATTTCAGCTTTGTACTTGCGGGTAAAAACTGTCCACTCTTTAGCGGTCTTGACAGATTGTCCCAATTTCATCAATTCCAATGACGGCGCAACATCGGGGAGCCAGACATCATACCAGTTTTGCGAGGCGAATTCGCTTTTCGGTACCCCGCGGGGCGGGCGCCGGACGGTTCCGATGCGCAAGCCTTCATCTTTGCGGCGGCTTGTACCAAGCCGAACAATTCGGATCGTCATAGATTTCCTCCTGGCTACAATTAATGGCCTAACCCGCGGGCCCAATCCGGGCGGTAACTTCTATTTCAAGCTTCATATTATCTTCCAGCAGACCCGCGATAATGATCGTTGCCGCTGGGCGGGCCCGGCCCAAATATTTGTTGAAAACAGGCCAGCATGGTTCAAAGTCAGATCTGTCCGGGAAGATATACCGAACACGCACGATTTGGTCCAGACTGCTGCCGGCTTCCTCCAGCGCTTTGGCAATATTGATAAAGCACTGCTCGGCCTGCTCCACGACATCAGTGGATATCGACATGGATTGGTAATCGTAGCCGGTAGTGCCGGAAACGAACACATAATCCCCATCGACAACAGCGCGGGAGTATCCTATTTTCGATTCGAATTCTGATCCACTTGAAATTAGTTTTCTGCGCATTGGGCTCATGCACATTCTCAGGGGACGTTGATTAAGGGTGTATTTTTGAATCGCCAGCCGGAATGCCCATTAGGCGGTCACAATCAGGCGGAATTTAAATTTGCAGTGGCTGGTAACATGCTGTCCTAACGCATTTTAACAAATTCAGCAAGCCGCCGGCCATTGTCTGTCTCTGCGGCTGCGCAGGTTTTATTTTTCATGCCGTTCTACTTTTGAAATGGCGTGATCCATTTTATCTATCTGTTATTATAACATTAAATAAAAATTCACCCTGTGCCCGAAGGTTCCGGACAACATGCGGCGGCAAGTGATCGTAAACGTGGCCTGGATTAGAATATAGTTGAATATCGGTAAGGTATTGTATAGAACCCTATTTCACACATTTAACCTGATCGAATAGAGTTGAATAATGAGGCTGCGTACTTTCATTCCCGTCCTTCTGCTGATCGTCCTGGGGCCGGCTTGTGCCCCCAAGAAGATCGATGTTGGTGCGGTACCCCCAAAACCGGTGGCGACCGTGACCGCACCGGATAAAGCGTTTGCCCGGGCCGAGAAGCTCTACACGGACAAAGCCTATTCCGAGGCTGCGGCCGCCTACATCGATTTTGCCACCACCTACCCGGGACATGCCAGGGCGGTGGAGGCGCTGATGAAGGCCGGGAGCGCCTATTTTATGCTGGGTGATTACGACGGTGCCCGCCGCACGTATCGACAGATAGAAACGGACTATCCCGATACTGCTGCAGCCATGGCTGCCCGGGTTGAGACCGTATTGACCTACTATTACGAGGGGCAGTTTGAAGAGCTGCTGCTGCAGGCGGGTGCGATTCTCGGCGCCGAGGTACCCCAGCCCCAACAGTTGAAACTCTATGCGATTCTGGGTGATGCTTACATGGCCCTGGATGCCCCGGTAGATGCGGCCTATGCCTATACCCGGGCATACGAAATCGCCCGGGATGAAACCGGGGACCAACTCTATGAAAGGATTAAATCCGCCCTGCGGCTCATGGAGCGGAGCCAGGTGGATGCGTTGACGGTGCGCCTGGAGAACCCCGAACTGCGGCAGATGGTGGTGGAACTTGCGGACGCATTGATTTACAAACGTTTTAGTATCGGCTGCCTGCTGCCCCTCAGTGGCCGCTATGCAGTTTATGGGCAGCGGGCCCTAAACGGGATTCAACTGGCGCTCAACAAGTCGACTGCGGCGCGCACCAACCCCCACCTGGAAATTATTATCAAGGATACCCGCTCAGACCCGGTGACAGCGGTCCGGGCCGTGGGTGAGCTGCACGATAGCGGCGTGGCAGCAATCATCGGCCCCATCGTTACTGCCGAACCCGCCGCCCGCATCGCCCAGGAACGGCATCTGCCCATTGTCACCTTTACCCAGAAGGAACATGTTACTGAAATCGGTGATTTTGTTTTTCGTAACTTCTTCACGCCCGGCATGCAGGTGCGGGCCATCGTAGAGCATGCGGTTAAAAATCTCCAGGCCCGCCGTTTTGCGATTCTCTACCCCGATGAAAAATACGGCCGTACCTTCATGGACCTTTTCTGGGATGAAGTCATCCGCCAGAATGGTCAGGTCGTCGCTATCGAGTCCTATGACGTGAAAACGGTTGATTTTGCAGAGCCCATCAAGAAGCTGGTGGGATTGCACTACCCCGTTCCACAGGATATCCAGGCACGGGCCGAGCGTATCTGGCCGCCGTTCAACAAATCCCAAGGGGGCGGCTGTCGCGGATTGGAAAAAATACCGGGCCTGATGTACCCCTTGCCGGCCGAGCTGGCCTGCTGGAAGGATTCCGCGGCTGATGAAGTACCGGATTGCATCCCCGAGGCCGCCCCGGAATTTAAAGCGGCGGCCGAGCCCGAATCCATCGTTGATTTTGATGCGATTTTTATCCCGGATGCACCCAACAAAGCCGGCCTCATCCTGCCGCAGCTCGCTTTTTACGATATCAGCGAGGTGACGCTGATGGGAACCAACCTGTGGAGTTCCAAAACGTTGATCGAGATGAGCCGCGACCATGCCGATGGCGCTATCTTGCCGGACGGTTTTTATGTCGGCAGCTCAAAACCACCCACCCGACAATTCGTGGCGGCCTACCAGGATGCGTTTATGGATCCGCCGGGTTACATTGAAGCCATTGGTTATGACACGGCCCGCCTTTTGCTGGGCCTGATCAACCGGCCGGATGTACGGTCGCGGACCGAACTTAGAGATGAGCTGCTGCGCATCGCGGATTTTCAGGGCGCCACCGGCGAGACCGCATTTGATTACAACGGGGATGTGCACAAACCGCTTTTTCTGATCCAGGTCAAGGGCAGCCGGTTCGTCGAAATCGGCTTGGAACCCGAAATGCCGGGCCTCCCCCCGGAAAGTCCTGAATCAGAAACGACTGAGCCGCAGAATCCGCCCCAGAATACGCCTCAGCATCCGATAGAAAACTAGAGCCCTAAGGTGAGCATGAACCCAGCCCAGATCATTTATGCCCTCACAGGAGCCTGCATTTTCCTGCTGGGGTTGCCGATTTTCATCGTGTATGCCCGGGTAACCGGCAAACACCTTGAAGGCCTGGCCAATCGTCTGGGATTCTACCCGCGTGATTTGTCGAGCGGGGGGGCGGCCGTACGCGTGTCTGGGTGCATGCCGCCTCCGTGGGGGAGGTTGCCGCCGCCGCCCCGATCATTACCGTACTGGCCGCTGATCTACCCCAGGCTGAGATCGTCCTGTCCACCACCACGGCCGCCGGCCAGGCTGCTGCCCGGGAGAGTCTCGGAAAGCAGGCCACCTGTATCTATGCACCCATTGATTTTCTGGCCTCGGTAGCCATGGCCCTGCGCGGCGTACAACCGGATATCCTGGTTTTCATCGAGACCGAAATCTGGCCCAACTGGTTGTACCTGGCAAACCGGGCCGGTATTCCGGTTGTCCTGGTCAACGGGCGCATTTCAGTGCGCTCCATCAAAGGCTACCGCCGTATACGGGCACTGATTCAACCGGTCCTGCAGACTGTAGCGAAATTCAGTGTGATCGGAGAGCCTGATGCACAGCGTTTGATAAGCCTGGGGGTAGGCGCTGCTAAGATTGCCGTTAACGGCAATGCCAAATATGACCGACTGGCCGGAGCTGCCAACCGGGATGCCGCACAGGCCATGGCGGCCCTTTTCAATGTAAACGTTGAAACCCCGGTTCTGGTGGCCGGCAGTCTGCGCCGGGGCGAGGAAGGTTTGCTGCTGGATGTATTTCTGGCCGTTCGCGATGCGGTCCCGAACCTGGTTTGCATTGTGGCGCCCCGCCATCTTTACCGGGTAGAGAAAATTTCCGACCGGGCCCAAACCCGGGGCATCGATTTTGAGCTGCGCTCCGGACTGCAGATGGCCGGCCGCAGGCGGCAGGCCCCGCTGGTAATCCTGGATACCCTGGGGGAGCTCCAGGCAGTCTACAGTATCGCTACGGTGGTTTTTTGCGGCGGCAGCCTGGTACCGTTGGGCGGTCAGAATGTATTGGAGGCAGCCGCCTGGGCAAAGCCGGTATTATTCGGCCCATCCATGGAGGATTTCCAGGCAGAGAAGGAACTGTTGCTGGCCGCCGGCGGAGGCTGTGAGGTGCCGGACCAGAGCGTACTGGCTGAAAAGATTCGATTCTATCTCACCCACCCGGAACAAGCGCAAAAGGCCGGAAAAGCGGGGCAGGCTATGCTCCTGGCAAATACCGGCGCCGCACGCAAGCACGCCGATGTTATTTTGGGCCTGTTAAAATAGGGGCAGGATTTTCTTGAGAAGTTGGGCTTGGTTAATAACCCTTCAGCCTTCAGTATTCGGCCTTTAGCCTAACTTGAAACCAAAGAACCCTGCCCCGTCGCCTCGAGCACCGTCCGCCAGAGTTTCCCGTGGGGCAGGACCTGCTTGCGTTTACCCACCGATGCGCTCAGGGGGATATGCACAAAATGGTTGTTCCAGTGGCCGATGAGCAGTTTGGTCTTTCCCGCCAGTCCCGCGTGGACCGCATCCCGGCCTAAAAACCCGCAGAATACGCTGTCATTGGCATTGGCCGGCAGGCTCCGGATCATATAGCTCGGGTCGATGTACTTGAGGGAGATGTCGATCGACTTGCTTTTGAAGTAGGCCGTGATCTCTCTTCTCAGCAGCTGCCCGATATCCTTCAAGCGAATGTTGCCGGATTCGTCAAGCTCATCTTCCTCATCCGAAAAATATTTCTGGCCGGCACCCTCAGCCACCACAATGACGGCATGATCGCTGGCAGCCAGCCTGTTTTCCAATGCTTCGAGAAATCCACCGTTTCCCTGGAGGTCAAAATCGATCTCCGGAATCAAGACAAAATTGACGTCCTGCTGGGCCAGGGCCGCGGTGGCGGCAATGAACCCGGAGTGCCGCCCCATCAATTTTATGAGACCGATGCCGTTGGGGTAGCCCTTGGCTTCATTATGGGCGCCCTTGATAGCACCGGTGGCCACCTGGACCGCCGTGTCGAATCCGAAGGACCGGGACACCAGATCGATATCGTTGTCGATGGTTTTCGGGATCCCGATTACGCTGATCTTCAAACCCCGTTTTGTAATGGCATCGGCAATTTTGCTGGTGGCCATCAGGGTTCCGTCACCGCCTACCATGAAGAGCAGGCCGATATTGGATCGCTCCAGGCTGTCCACGATCAGTTCGATATCCTGCGGACCCCTTGAAGAGCCTAATATCGAACCGCCCATGTTCAGGATCAGGGAAACCGCAGAAGGCGTGAGGTCCATGAAATCATGGCCGTAGTCGGAAATGAAGCCCTGCAGACCGTAGCGGATTCCGTAAATATTGCGTACACCATAGTGATAGTAAAGCTCGAGGACAATGGCCCGGATGATATCATTCAGGCCGGGGCACAATCCCCCGCAGGTGGCGATGGCGCAGCGCAGTTTACTTGGATCGAAATAGATGTCGCGCCGCGGGCCGGCCAGTTCGAACGCCGGCAGTGGGGCCCCTGACCCAATCTTGGCGGCAATCTCCGCCGGCCGGACCGAGATGCAGATTTCATCGTCGTCCGATACAAAATACTGGGCCTGACCCGCGATTTTCTCATTCAATATCGGGGACGGGATTTTAGCTTCGCCAAGAGATTCAATGGTTGGATCCAAGTCGCCAAAGTCCATAGCCTTTCTCCTGAGAGGTGCGTTAATGGTTGCATGAATTTGAGATTATCAAGCAGGGCAGCAGCAACTGGCTTCTTCGCCTGGTCTTACATCAAGTGCCTGAAGTGATCTAAAATTTTAAAGTGAGCTATAGTTGAGGCATTCTGCTATTTATATCAAGATGGCGGAGAGAAGCGGCTCATCAACTTGAGGCACTTTAGATCACTTTAGTCACTTCAAACTGACTGTCGCAGCGTATGAGTATCTCGGCTTACGCTGCCGCGTTTCTTTCTTCGGTACCGGTTATCATTTCCCGTTAAAAGTAAATTCGCCTTTCCCGAGGATGTCGTGCAGGTGCAGGAGTCCTTTCACTTCACCGTCCGGCCCGGTGATGGGCAGTACGGTTATCTGGTAACGCTCCATCAGATTCAGGGCGTCGTAAGCCGGGGCGTCCGGGGAGAGGGTGCGCGGGTCACGGGTCATGATTGTGTCAACCGGCTCGTCGAGAGAGGTATTCCGGCGGGCAATGAAACGGCGGATGTCGCCATCGGTAAGAATACCCACCAGGATGTTGGTCGCGTCTACTACAAAGACAGCCCCCAGCTCGCAGCTGTCTATGGCTTTGACCGCGGTCCTGATCGAGTCCCCGGTCTGGACAGAGGGAATCGCTGTGCCGGACAGCATTAATTCCGCAACCTGGTTGGACAAGCGCTGACCAAGCGCTCCACCGGGATGGAATTTTTTGAAGTCACTGCTGTTAAAGTCTTTTTTGTTGGTCAGAACGACTGCGAGCGCATCTCCCATGGCCAACAGGGCCGTGGTGCTGGTGGTGGGCGCCAGTCCGAGCGGGCAGGCCTCTTTGGCTACCCCGACATCCAGGACCAGGTCGCTGCTTTTGGCCAGGGTGGATGCCGGGTTGCCGGTCAGGGCCACGACCTTGCAGCCCAGCATCTTTATACTGGGGATCAGGGCGTTGAGTTCCACGGTCTCGCCGCTGTTGGAGAGGGCCAGCAGGATGTCATCCGCACTGACCACACCGAGATCGCCGTGCATGGCCTCTACCGGATGCAGGAACATGGCCAGTGTCCCGGTGCTGTTCATAGTGGCCACAATCTTTTTGCCGATCAGACCGGATTTCCCGATCCCGCTCACGACAACCCTTCCGGGTGAAGCCAGGATAAGGTCGATTGCCCGGTCAAAATTTTCGTCCAGTTTGCCGGCGATTTCAAGGATGCCGGCGGCCTCTATTTCGAGGACTTCGATGGCTTTTTCTTTAATCATATCTACTACTTGTATGCCTTGATCCGATTTAAGGGCGCACAGTGCCAACCTTGCCCGTCAACCGAGCGTGACTCCGACTCTCAAGTTATGGTGCAGGGCGCCGATAAACCCGGGTAATTGATCTCATTATGGGTGCCTTAAAAGGCAAAATTGCAATTTTCTGTATAAAAATCAAGCGTTCTTTTGATTCCTGCCTGATTGAACATTTGAATTTTTTTTGCTTGACAAGCCGAAAATCGGTGTTTACAGTCCCCGCGAATTTAAAGGACCTGACTTTGAAGGCCGGGGAATTCTCCCAGGCTTTTTTTTTGGTTTGAAACCATCTTACGAGGAGGTGATTCCCATGCTTTGTACAACCATCAGAGATGGCCAGGAATGCCATTTTATGACTGCTGCCGGCTGCTCCTACAATGGCGGCCTGTGTCACGAAATCGTTGAGCAGTGTGACGGCTGCAACCGTAAATCCGAATACGCATCCAAATGGTACTGCACCGCGTGCCCCGAACCGGACGCAAAATGGAAAAACGGGAACTGCAATCTGGCCACCCATGTGAAAACGATGCCCGCTTCCAAAGCCCAGAAGATCAATCCGTTGAAGGCTTCCAAGCGCGCTGCCAAGTAGTTTCTGCCCACAAACGGCATCTTTTGGCCCTGGGCCGCATTCTCGCATCTGGCCAATCCTCAGCGTAGAAGGACTACGCTTCCGGTTGCCCAGAGTGCTGCGGCCTTGCCCGGAACCAAAACCTACCGCTTGTGACCAGAAACTGGTTATATTGTGTTTAAGTTTTCAAAGCCCTGACCTGATAAGGTTGGGGCTTTTTTTTGGCTTGACATATTTCCTTCGTCCCTTGTAAGTGGTAAGGTTCATATTTTAATGGCATTTTCTTCAATTCCTTTTCCACGGGAGAAAAAATGAATCCAATTGCCAGAGAACTAAACGGTATTGTTGAGTCCGGCAACCCGCACTTGTTCGCCATGTTGTCCAGGATCGGCAAGAACTTGTTTTTCCCCAAAGGCATTTTGAGCCAGAGTGCCGAAGCCAAGGAAAAGGCGCATAACATTAATGCTACCATCGGCATTGCCAAAGAGTCGGGCCGCACCATGAAACTGGATTCGGTAGCCGCCTATGTCAACGATATCCCGGCCAGTAATTATCTTACCTATGCTCCCTCGTTTGGTATTCCAGATCTAAGGCAGGCCTGGAAGGCATCTTTGTACGAAAAAAATGCCTCTTTGGAAGGCAAGCAGATAAGCCTGCCGGTGGTCACCAACGGCATCACCCATGCCATTGCCATTTTTGCGGATGTCTGGCTGGATCCAGGCGATGTGGTCATATTGCCGGAGATGATGTGGGGCAATTATAATCTGATCATGTCGGTGCGCAAGGGTGTCCGGATCAGCCATTACGACCTTTTCAATACGGACGGCGGCTTTCACCTGGATGCGTTTGAAGCCGCAGTCAAGAAAGAGGCCGCGGAAAATGACAAGATTACCGTCCTGCTGAATTTTCCGCAGAATCCTTCCGGGTACACGGCTACCGAGGACGAGGGGCAGCGGATTGTAGAAATCCTGACCCAGGCGGCCGCGGCCGGAACCTACGTGCTGGCCGTGTTCGACGATGCCTATTTCGGCCTTTTCTATGATGAAGATACCCTGAAAGAGTCCCTCTTCTCCCGCCTGTGTCAGAGCGACCCGCGCCTGCTGGCGGTCAAACTCGACGGGGCCACCAAGGAAAGCTTTGTCTGGGGGCTGCGGGCCGGTTTTATCACCTACGGCTGCCCCATTGAAAACGATGCATCCGCGGTTTACGATGCGCTCGAGCGGAAAACCGCCGGGGCGGTCCGGGGTAATATCTCCAATGCATCCCACCTGGGCCAGGCGATCATATATCGGTCGATGCAGGCCGCGTCCTACCCGGTGGAACAGCAGCAGAAATTCGAAATTCTCAAGGCCCGGGCCGCGCGTGTCAAAGCCGTCCTGGCCGACCCCAAATACGCGGATGCCTGGGATGTCTACCCCTTCAACTCGGGCTACTTTATGTGCCTGCAGCTCAAGACAGTGGATGCGGAAACCCTGCGGGTCCATTTGCTTGACAAGTATGGTGTGGGGCTGATCGCCCTGGGTGAATGCAACCTGCGGGTGGCTTTTTCATGTATTGACGAGGATCAGGTGGAGGAATTGTTTGATACCGTGCTGCAAGGCATCACGGATCTGACCTGAAGCCCAACATTAATTGCAAATTGGCCGAGCGATATGCTGAAGAAAATCATAGTACGCCTGTTCCCCATGGCCGGGGAAGATGTATCGGAGAATATTACCCATGCCGGTAAATGGGCGTTCTATTTTGTCTTGATCGGCCTGATAGCCGGGCTCGGTTCGATTGCGTTTCACTACCTGTGCCTGCTGGGAAGCCACTATTTCATGGATATGCTGGCTGGTTACCGCCCACCGTCCCCGGCCGGTGAACACCATATCCTGGCGCCTACGGCAACCCCCTTCAGTCGCTGGATGCTATTAATCCTGCCCGCCCTGGGGGGTATATTCAGCGGCTGGCTGGTCTATACCTATGCGCCCGAGGCTGAAGGGCACGGGACCGATGCAGCCATCGACGCCTTTCATAACCGGGGCGGGTTCATCCGCGGACGAGTACCGTTTGTCAAAACCCTGGCATCGGCAGTCACGCTTACGACCGGCGGCAGCGGCGGCCGGGAAGGGCCCATTGCCCAAATCGGCGCCGGCTTCGGTTCGTTCCTGGCCACCAAACTCAACCTTACCGACCGGGATAGGCGCATCATGATGGCTGCCGGCATCGGCGCCGGCGTCGGCAGTATTTTCCGGGCGCCCCTGGCCGGGGCTCTGTTTGCGGCCGAGGTCCTTTACCGCGATCCCGAGTTCGAATCCGACGTTATCATTCCGGCGGGAATCTCTTCGGTGGTGGCGTACTGCCTCTTTTGCCTGGTATTTGGCTGGGGCTCTCTTTTCGAGTCACCTGATTTCGTATTTCGCAATCCACTGGAACTGGGGCCCTATCTGGTCCTGGCCCTGGTTCTGGTGGCCACGGGCGTGCTGTACATCAAGTCCTTTTACGGGCTGACCGCAGTTTTCCACAAATTGTCAATCCCCAATCACATCAAGCCGGCCATTGGCGGGTTGTGTACGGGGATCATCGGGTTCTTCCTGCCCCAGGCGCTGGCCTTCGGGTACGGGTTTGCCCAGATGGCCCTCAACAATCAATTGACGATTTCGTTCCTGCTGGCCCTGGCCATCGGCAAAATATTCACCACCAGTTTCTCCATCGGGTCGGGCGGCAGCGGGGGGGTCTTTGGACCCTCGATCGTCATCGGCGGCGCCATGGGCGGTGCCGTGGGCAAGTTCTTTCATAACATTATGCCCGGCGTGGTGACCGAACCGGGTGCCTTTGTGGTCGTAGGCATGGCCGGGTTTTTTACGGCTGTATCCAACACGCCGATCTCCACCATCATCTTCGTCAGCGAGATGACCAACTCCTACCACTTGCTGCTGCCCAGTTTGATGGTCTGTTCGGTGGCCTACCTGGTGGCCCGCAAGTGGACAATTTTTCACAACCAGGTCAAAGGCCGCATCGATTCACCGGCCCATGCCGGTGAGTTCTTCGTGGACATCCTGCAATCCATCCACGTCAAGGACCTGATGTCCAAAGTCCGCAAGGTGGACTTGATCCCGCAAAGCATGCCTTTTTTAGAGTTCAAGCATTATTTTTCCAAGACCAAGCAGCACTACTTCCCGGTTATGGACAAACACGAAAGGCTGGTAGGCATCTTTTCCAGTACCGACATCCGCGAAGTGTTGTTCACCCCGGAAATCGAGCATCTGGTCGTGGTGAACGACATCGCCACCACCGACATCATTGTCACGACCATGGCGGATGACCTCAATTCCGTCATGCAGAAGTTTACCACCCGCAACATCGAAAGCCTGCCGGTTGTCCGTGAAGACGATCATGGCATATTGATCGGTATGCTGCGGCGGCGGGAAGTGATCGCCTACTACAACGAACGTGTCCAGGAAATGAAGAGCCGATCGCGGAAAGAGTAGTACCGGCCGGCGGGTCAATCAGCAGTTCTTTTCTTATACCACTTCTGGTCCCCATAGATCTTGTCCAGGCAATCCGGACAGATGCCGTGACTGAATTCGGCGGCTGAATGTTTTTGAATGTAGCTCTCGATTTGATTCCAGTAGCCTTTATCGTCGCGGACTTTTTTACATTCGGCACAGATGGGAAGAAGACCGGAAAGAGTTTCTATCTGTTTCGTCGCTTGCACCAGTCGGCCGTGCTCTTCTTTTAAGGCAATTTCGGCCAGTTTGCGTTTCGTTATGTTTTTGGAGGTGCATATAACGGTTTCAACCCCGCCATCCGCGTTAAAAATAGGCTTGGCCGTGGTAAGGTAGTAAGTGTCGCCTGAAGGCAGGGGGACCTTCACTTCAATCTCTTTGGTTTGCCCGCCTGTAAATACTTCTTTCAGAACCGCAAATCGCTTGTCTGCTTCGTTTTTTTCAAAAATATCCCAGATTGTACGCCCAATAATTTCCTGTGGGGTTTTACCCACGCCGGTTGCAAACGCCTGATTGACATATCGATAAGTCCCGTCGGGGTAAAATGAAAAGGTCGGGTCCCCGGATTCGTCCAGCAATACCCTGTAGTGCCGCTCGCTTTCGCGAAGCCGCTGCAGTTCACCTTCCAGGTTATCTATAGGCATTCTCAGGCTCCTTGCGTGATGATGGTCCCCGACATCAAGGTCGGACCTGGCCCGGTTTTTGGGCGGTATTTAATATTCTACCGACACCAGGAACAATCCTTGCGGCGGGGCGGTTGCGCCGGCTTGCTCTCGGTTTCGTGATTCCAGAACAGTCTTAAAAGCCCCGGGTGTGATTTTGTCGCGTCCCACCTCCACCAGGGTTCCTACGATATTGCGTACCATGTAGCGCAGGAATCCATCGCCTTCGATTTCAAAAATGAGGCCATCTTCTTTTTCCCGAAACAGGTCGGCCTTGAAAATAGTGCGGACGGTGGATGAACGCGGACTGCCGGTGCCCTCAAAGGTCTTGAAGTCGTGTTGGCCGACCAGGTGGGCGGCGGCGGCCTGCATGGCGTCGAAATCAAGTGCCTGGCGCAGGTGCCAGACAAAACGGTTGTCCACGGCTGAGGGAACGGGACGGTTCAGGATTCTATAGCGATAGGTTTTGCGCCGGGCATCATAGCGCGCATGGAACTGCGCTGATGTTGTTTCGCAGGACCGGATGACGATGTCGGCAGGCAGCAGGCTGTTGAGGCCTTTTAGAAATTCTACGGCGGTAATCTGTGTTTTGCAGGTAAAATGGGCCACCTGGCCCAAAGCGTGTACACCGGCATCCGTGCGCCCGGAGGCGACCAGGGTAATCTCCCGGCAGGTCATGACGGCCAGCGCCTTTTCTATTTCCCCCTGGATGCTGCGGTCGGTAGCCTGGCGTTGCCAGCCGTGATAGGCGGTGCCGTCATATTCGATCACCAATTTGAATTTTTTTTCCATAAACAGGGCACCTGCGGATTTAGAAGAATATCAACAACACTACGGTCAGCGACGCAAAGGATAGAATCGTGGACAACACGATGGATGCAGCCGCCAGCCGGGTATCGCTGCCCAGTTGGGATGAAAGCACGTACAGCGCCGTTGAAGTGGGCAGCGCAAAGAAGATCATACCGGTCTGGATTTCAAACCGGCTGACCCCGAACAACTTTAAAAATCCGTAGCCCACCAGGGGCAGGAGCACCAGCTTGATGACGGCTGCCAGCAGGGAGGGCCGCATTTGGCCGGCCAGAGACTTAAGGGTCAGGGACCCGCCGATGCTCAGCAGGGCCAGCGGCAGGGTCACCATTGAGATTAGATTCAGGGCGTTGTTGATGAATACGGGAAACGTGTTGACGAAGCGGGCATAGAACAGGCCGGCCAGGCAGGCCAGGACAAGCGGGTTCGAGACCAGGGCCTTGAGCGTCAGCCCGATACGCGATTTTCCGGATCCGGCATCTTCGCCATACCAGGACAGGGTGGCGACGGCGAGTACGTTGATAAACGGGATCAGAAATCCGATTAAAATACCGAAGTTGCGAACCCCGGGTTCGCCCTGGGCGCTGAGAATGATGGCCATTCCAATGTATGTATTGAAACGGTAACAGCTCTGGGAGTAAGACCCGGCCTGGAAAGCGGTAATCCGGAAGATCTTCAGGGCAACCGCACTGATCAGATAGATGACGGCTACCGCGGCCAGGGCCGCACCGCAAAAACTCCAGGGAATGCCGGCCGCGGTTTTGGCGCCGCCTATTTTCCAGAACAGCATGGCCGGGAAGAAGATGAAGTATACCAGACGGTCCGCTGTTTTCAGGAACGCCTCGTCCGTAATCCGGTAGTACTTCAGGCAGACCCCCAGCACGACGAGGGCAAAACCGGGAATAGTGAGTTCAGGACCATAGGAAATCTTACGGATTCAATATCGAAATCGGGACCGCTGTTGAGATCGATGTCGAGAACCTATCTCGAATTCAACAGCGATCCCGATTTGAATTGACATACAAACCGGAACTTGTCAAATTACATCGCTGCTTTACACCGATCAGGAGATACAGAGCATGATGGACTGCACCAATGCGGAATGCCCGGCCTGTGGCCGGCCGCTGGTAGTGAAACGAACGTGAACCAGGGTAACCCTGGCCTGCCGGGCGTGCGGGCGCGACTTTACCCTGGACAAGTTTACCGAAGAACTGGATGACGAGTTCGAACGGCAATTTGCCAATGTCCGGTGTGACCGTTTATGAAACCCATGCGTCTGCAAAAATTTCTTTCCGCCGCCGGGGTGTGCTCCCGCCGGAAAGGGGAGACCCTTATCCTGGCCGGCCGAGTGACGGTCAACGGGGAGCGGATTACAGCTCTGGGAACCCAGGTTGACCCGGATGCGGACCAGGTCCTGGTGGATGGGAAACCGGCAGTTTTGAGAGCTGATCATGTTTACCTAGCCCTCCACAAGCCGGAAGGATACGTCACCTCCTGTGAACACCCCGGTGAGAAAATCGTATTGGAACTGGTGGAGAGCAATCGACGTTTATTTCCGGTCGGACGCCTGGATAAAGACTCCACCGGCCTGCTTCTGCTCACGGATGACGGCCGAATTCACCACCGGTTGTCGCATCCTTCCTTCGACCATGAAAAAGAGTATGAAGTGACCGTGGATAAATCCCTGACACCGGGTGTTTTGAAAAAGCTGGGCCGCGGTCTGGTGATACAGGGAAAGAAGACCCGCCCGGCGCAAGTGAAAAAGCTGTCCGCCCATAGCTTTCTCATTGTGCTCCGCGAAGGTCGCAACCGCCAGATCCGGCGCATGGTGGGCAAGGTGGGCCATACCGTTAAGCATCTGAAGCGTATCCGGGTGGCTCACATCCAACTGGGCAAACTAAAAAAGGGCCGCTGGCGGCACCTTACAGCCGCTGAGCAGCGCCAGCTGCTCGATCTGGTGACTTGAAAGTTCACCCAGGGCAAAAAAGGTCCCCTATGGTCAGCCCAATGGTGGTCGAGGCCTGCTCCAGAACAACGCGAAAAGCGGTAGTATCTTGTAATTCCAGCGATATTAGCCCATATTCGGCAAGCTTCCAGCTCCAACGATTATTACCCCTGTCCTCTTTCGACTGGATTATCTCGGGCTGTTTTTGAACAATGTTACCAAAAACCACTTGACAGGGGTGCCACCATGCAGTAGTTTCAATTCGAAAGTTGTCGAATTGTGAAATATCTAAACTGGAGCACCGATGGAAACGGCAAAATTGGCCAAAATACTCAAGGCGCTATCGCACCAGAAACGGCTTGAACTCTACCTGGAGATCGCCCGGCACAATGAAAGCGATTTTGAGGCTGAAAACTGCGAGTGCTTTATATGCGATATCATGGAGTCGCTTAACATCGGGGCGCCGACCGTTTCGCACCACCTGAAGGAACTGACCAATGCCGACCTGATAACCACGGAAAGACGGGGCAAGTTCCTGGTGGCCCGGGCCAACAAAGAGACCCTGGACGAGGTGCGCAAAGTGTTGGACATCCTGGATTAAATTTTTTTGCTCTAATAGTTCGATGTTTTCACAACTATAAAACAATCAAATTGAAATCCAAAAGCCGCTAAAGGCATTTTTTTTGAAAGATCATTTCGATAGTTATAAAATTGTAAAAAAACACAATAAACCAAAAGGAGGCAATCATGCAAACCACAATTCAAAAATCAATCGCCGGCATCATTACGTTGACAACGATCATCCTGGTATCCGGAACCGGCCTTTTTGCCCAGGACAGGGTGCCCCGAAACGTCATCACCCCCGATGATCTGGCTTTCATTCAGGCGCAGCCGACCGGTGCGGCTACCAAAGTGGCCCATCGTACCCCTAAGGCTGCGGTCGGCCTGGTCACATCCGCTGATCATGCCTTTGCTGCCGGGCCTTATAAGGACTCGGTCGGTAACCGGCATGCCGCTGCTGACAAACCGCAAACAGCCGGCATCATCACCATGGCCGATTACCAATTCGTCACCCAGGGTCATCCCCGGGATGTCTTTGCCGTTCAAGATGATCTGGCCGAATCTCTGGCCGGGAAACAAACCGAATGAATTGGTGTGGTAAACAAACATGAAGCGGTTTCAAACCCTTCAATCGGGTTCAAGGTGCGGCGGATGCGAAGTGTAAACAAGGGGAATACACACAGTATTTCAAGGGTTTAAATTTCGTATCCAACACCGAGATTGAATTCGAAAGGAGGGTTTGAAACCGCTTCTAAAGGTCTTTTTTGGGGTCAATCCCGTACTTCTTCATCCGCTTCCAGACCGTCACCCGGCTAACACCCAGCTGCCTTGCCGCAGCAGACTGGTTGCCGCCAACCTCCTGCAATACTTTGATCAAATTTGCCCTTTCATCCAGACACCCCGGATCTATGCGGCATTCAGTGTCGATCGAATCATTGGCGTGGACGATCTTGGGCGGCAGGTGGTCAACCCCGATAGCGCTGCTCGAGCACAGCACGAAGGCGTATTCTATGGCATTTCTAAGTTCCCTTACGTTGCCGGGCCATGCGTAGAGCGTCATTTTCTCCAGGGCCTCCGGAGTGAGTCCGAGGATTTTTTTACCGCTGGCGGTTGCATTTCGGCGGATAAAGTTCTGGGCGATCAACGGAATATCTTCCCGACGCTCGGCCAGGGCCGGGCAGTGCAGCGGAAAGACATTGATCCGGAAAAAAAGGTCCTCGCGGAAGCCGTCCGCGGCAATCAATCTTTCAAGATTCCGGTTGGTAGCCGATATGATCCGGACGTCCACCGGAATGGGGTTGTTGTCCCCGACCCGTTCGATTTTCTTGTCTTCCAGGACGCGCAGCAGCTTGACCTGCAGCGCCGGGGGGATATCGCCGATCTCGTCCAGGAGCAAGGTGCCGCCATGGGCGGCTTCGAAGCGGCCGATCCGGGTTTTGTCCGCACCGGTGAAAGCGCCTTTTACATGCCCGAACAATTCACTCTCCAGCAGGTTTTCGTTCAAAGAGGCACAGTTTACTTTGACGAAGGGCCTGTCGCGTCGCGGGCTTTCCCGGTGGATGGCCCGGGCGACCAATTCCTTGCCGCTTCCGCTCGGCCCGAGAATCATCACAGGTGTATCCGAAGGGGCGACATTATCGATCATATCGAACAAACGCTGCACCTGGGGTGATTTGCCCAGGATGCCGTGGTAACCCTCGGTCAGCTGGAACGTCTGCTTGAGCGTTTTGATTTCCTGCTGCTGTCGAACTGTATCCGTGATGTCGGTCAGGGTTTCCACTGCGCCAATGACGTTGCCATGCTCATCTTTCAGAACTTTTGCATTTTTCAGGATGTGGACCGACCGGCGATCCTTGTTCGTGATCAGGCATTTTTTCTCTTTCACATTCTCGGTGACGAACAACTGGCAGAACTTGTCGGGTACGGAGGCGCCCAGCAGTTTACACCCGGTGCAATTCAAGAGTCGGCAGGATTTACCGATAAGTTCATCGGTGCCGTAACCGGTGACCCGTTCCGCGGCCTTGTTGGCCGCCAGGATGATGCCCTGCGGGTCCACTACCAGCAGGCCATCCTGCAGGGTGTCGACGATGGTTTTCCAGTGTTGGGATACATCCATATATGTTTCTCCCCGTCTGTTAAGGCGTTAATAGGGGGTGTTAACACCTGTTAACATAAACACATTAACAGTCAAACGCAAACGTTTTTCATATATGAAATAATTATCAATAAAATCAAATTGTTAATCTGTTGATGAATTCTATTTGGCTGTTGGCACAGGAATTGCTCAAAACTTCTCCAATAGGTACTAAACATCCAGTTAACAGGGCGGGACCGTATTGATGCACACAACCGTGGTTATAAAAGATAAATCTCAACAATACGAAGGGTTGCGTACGAGTCTGGGATTACTCCTCTACGGCGTGCCGGTGCGCATGATCGTTCTGGATCATGAAATCGAAAATATGGACGAGGCCTACCGGGATAATATGGAATTCATCGACGAGATGGACGGCGAAAGATATTCCAACAATTCCAACAATGTCGAGTACTACGGCTTCAAACACAGGACGTTGGCCGAGATGGCCGTGCTGATCGACGAGGCCGAAGTGGTGATCCCTTTTTAAATCCGGGCAGCGTAATCACAGATGAAAGTACTGCACATTTTAAAATCTGAGCCGAACGAGTCAGTAGAGAGATTCACGCATCTTTTAGGTACCCAGCATGAAACATCCGTGGTGGCCCTCTATGAAAATGCACCGGACTGGGAGGCGCTGGTAGAAGAAATTTTTGAACACGACAAGGTGATTTGCTGGTGGTAGCCATGGCTGACAAAAAACCCGGGACGCTGGGCATCCTGGTAAGCTCAGACAAGTACCTGCACCACGTGGTCAAACTGACCCGGGCCGCATCTGGCCGGGGCAAACAGGTACACATTTTTTTACCGGGACCGCGGTAATGCTGACCCTGCTGCCGGAATTCAAGGAACTCGTGGGACGGGCCGCCCTTTCCATCTGTGATGTCAGCTTCCGTGCTTTCGGTCTGCACGGGCGTGAAGATGAAGTGCCCGGGGTCGGCTTCAAGGATTTTGCCACCCAGGCTAAAAATGCGGAACTGATCGAGACCATGGAACGCTATGTGGTCTTTTAGGAATATAAAGAAAACAATGGAATTTAGATGCCTATTAAAGGAGAGAAAAATGAAAAAAATCGTTTTAATACTGACTGCAGCGGCCTTTATCTTCACCGGGCTGGCACCTGTATTTGCCGGGCCGGACGGCAACAAACGCAAGGGTAAATACACCTATCGCAAGGTTTACAAGGCCTGCATGGCCCGGGGTGAAGTGAGTGCTCCCAAGCCCATCGTGAACCCGGATGCCCACACCCAGGCTGAATGGACCCAGATCTTTGAAAAGAAGGAATTTGCCGAGTTCAAGTGCGCCCCGGAATGGGCCGCGCTCAATGATACGCAGCTTAATGACATCTACACCTACCTGTGGTCTTTTGCCGCGGATTCACCGACCCCGGCGAAATGTAAATAGTAGCAAGTCGTAAATTCGTCTGATAGAAGTTTTGTTATTAACTCTAACCTGGAGGTAAGCATGAAATTCAGCAGATTGACAACCCTGGCAGTGGCCCTGATGCTGCTTGTGGCGGTCGGTTTCGGGTGTACGGCGACCAAGTCGGCCACCAAAGAGACCCCCAAGAAGGCTGAGGCGGCTGCCGACTGGAGATTTCACGATATCGTTGACGTGAAATTTGTCCAGCAGTATGCCGTGCTGCCCAAGCCGGAGAATGTCATGATCATCGATTCCCGGCCCAAGCGTCCCAAGTACGACAAGGGGTACATTCCCACTGCCGTGAGCATTCCGCACAGCAAGTTCGACAAAATGGTCGACAAGCTGCCCAAAGACAAGGATGCCCTGCTCATTTACTACTGCGGCGGCCCCACTTGAAAGCTGAGTCACAAATCTACCTGGAAGGCAGAAAAACTCGGTTACAAGAATGTCAAAGTTTATGAAAACGGATTTCCCAAATGGAAGAAGGCCGGCAATTATTATGCGGTCGAAGTGAGCTTCGTACAGAAGAAAGTCGCCGATAACGCCAATGTGGTTATCGTCGATTCCCGTCCCACACGCCCCAAATACGTCAAAGGGCACATCCCGGGCGCCATCAGCATCCCGGACAGCAAGTTCGACAAGATGACCGGCGACCTGCCCACCGACAAAAGCACGCCGCTTATTTTCTACTGCGGCGGGTACACATGAAAGCTTAGCCATAAATCCGCCTGGAAGGCGAAAAAACTTGGTTATAAGAACGTTTCTGTATTTGCGGCCGGTTACCCTGCGTGGAAGAAAGCGGTCAAAGCTGCCCCTGTGGCTGTCAAGGCCGGCAGTGAAGAGGGGACCATCGACCTGGCCACCTTTCAAAAAATCATGAATGAAAACCCGAGCAGCATCATGCTGATCGATGTGCGTGATGCCGATGAATACGCCCAGGGCCATTTAAAGACTGCGATCAATATTCCTGTTGATAAGCTGGAAGCAAAGATTCCGCAGTTGCCCAAAGACAAACCGATCGTGTTTGTCTGCAGCACGGGGGCCCGCAGCGGCGAGTCCTATTACATGGTGCAGGATATTCGTCCGGAATTGAAGAATGTCTTTTACCTGGAAGCTGAAGTAACCATCAATAAGGATGGTTCTTACGAGATTAAAAAGCCGGCCTAATCTTGCGGTCAGCTTTTTAAGGATAGTCGGTACCCCGGCCGGTGAACGGCCGGGGTGCCGAACCCCCTGATATGATATGGCCAGCAGGTTTGAATCAGGGATAATTGAGCGACGAGGACACACAAATGAGACCTTACAAATTTATGGGCCTGATCATTGCGGGATTGGCAGTCCTGCTGCTGGTGCAGCCGGCTATGGCGGCCGGCGAAGCCGCTAACAGTGAACAGGCGCCCGGGCGAACCATGGCGCAGCAGGCGACCAAGGAAAAGAAAGCGTGGGTGACCGTCGACCATGCCAATGTGACCGCCCTGCAAAAGAAATTCAAGTCCGGACCGGAAGTGACGCAAGCCTGCCTGTCATGCCACTCGGAAGCGGAGAACCAGTTTCACAAAACCATACATTGGACCTGGAAGGCCGGTGCGACCGAAAACGGCGCCGTGCGCGGCAAGGCCGGGCACTCCCTGAACAATTATTGCATTTCCGCCAACAGCTGGCAGGACAAAGGCTGCCTTTCCTGCCACCCGGGTTGGGGGAATAAGACCGAGAGCGTCAACTGCCTGGTTTGCCACGGGCAGAAGGATATCAATTGGGAAGAGGCGTTTACCGATTACCAAGCCTTCTCCGAATCCGATGATCCTGAAGAACTCGAAATCGCTGATGAAATCAGCGGTGAGATTCAGGCCGCGGTTGTGGCGGTCGGCCGACCCACCCGGAAAAACTGCGGGTCCTGTCATTTCTACGGCGGCGGCGGTGACGGCGTCAAACATGGCGACCTTGATTCCTCCCTGGCCAAGCCCAACAAGAAACTGGATGTCCACATGGGCGTCGACGGTCAGAATTTCGAGTGCACGCGCTGCCATACCACAACGATGCACAACATAGCCGGTCGCATCTACACCCAGCCGGCCTATACGGACCGCAAGAGCCTGATCGAAGACGATCTCGCTTCCAAGATTACCTGTGAATCCTGCCATAGCGACAAACCGCACAAGGCCGGGTCCAAGGCCAATGATCACACTGACAAGGTGGCCTGCCAGACGTGCCACATTCCGACGTTCGCCCGGGTCAATCCCACCAAGATGTCCTGGGACTGGGCCAAATCCGGTAAGTTAAAGGACGGCAAGCCTTACAAGACAAAGGATGAGTTCGGTAAATACGACTACCTGTCCATTAAAGGCCAAATGGAATGGGCCAAAGATGTCAAACCCGAATACGCCTGGTTCAACGGCTCCATCGACAGTCTGACCGCAAAGGACCCCATCGATCCCTCCGGCGTGGTAAAACTGAGCCATGCGGTTGGCAGCCCCGACGACCCAATCTCCCGTATCTACCCTTTTAAAGTACATCGGGGCAACCAGCCGTACGACAAGATCAACAAGACGCTGCTGGTGCCCCTGCTTTCCGGTCCCACGGGCTATTGGAAGGACATGAACTGGGACCGGGCCCTGCAGTTGGGCAATGACGCAGTCGGCGTCCCGTATTCCGGCGAGTTTGATTTCGTCGAAACAACCTACGTCTATCCGACAACACACATGGTGGCACCGAAAGACAACGTGGTCACCTGCACGGAATGCCACATTAATCAGGGCAGCCGTTTGGCCGACATTGCTGGTGTCTACATGCCCGGCAGAGATCGCATTCAACTGATCGATACTTTGGGCTGGCTTGCTATACTGGGCGCTGTTTTCGGCGTATGTCTGCACGGGCTGGGCCGCGTCTTTACCAACGGTAACGGCCGGAAGGAGGACTGATTCATGACTGCCAAAAAAATGACCAAGATGTACCTGTATACCCGTTATGAACGGTTCTGGCACTGGCTGCAGATGTTGTTGATCCTTATTCTGCTTGTTACCGGCTTCGAGATCCACGGTACGTTTGAACTGCTTGGGTTCGCCGCTGCGGTCGAGGTGCACAACTACGTTGGCCTGGCCTGGCTGATCGCCTTTGCTTTCTTCGTGTTCTGGCTGTTTACCACTGGAGAATGGAAACAGTACGTCCCCACGACCAAGAAGGTACTGGCTGTGGTCCGCTACTACGCCTGGGGAATTTTCAAAGGTGAATCCCACCCGGTGCCCAAGCATAAACACGCCAAGCACAACCCCCTGCAGCGCCTGGTGTACCTGTCCTTGGCCGCGGCGGGTCTTCCCATCCAGATGCTTACCGGGTTTCTTTTCTGGAGCTACAACTCCTGGCAAGCCTGGGGATTGGGCTGGCTTAGCCTGGATCTCATAGCCATCGTTCACTTGATCGGGGCTTTCGGCATTCTGCAGTTTCTGATAATCCATGTGTACATGACCACGACCGGGCATTCGGTTACCGCCCACATCCAGGCCATGATTACCGGCTGGGAAGAAGTTGAAGAGGGTGAAGTCGTGGAAGATTGGGAAAAGCACGAACGCAGTGCGGCTGCGGGTTGATCCCGTCCTCGTGGCTAAAATATAAAATCCTGATAGGTTTGCAAGGCCGTTCCATTTTCGGAACGGCCTTTTCTTTTTTAAAGACTTTCTTTAGGTAGGTTCTACAAGGGTATTGGCCGGTGTCCATAAGTAAGCTATAACGGACGGACCATTCATAACCCATGCTTCGAAATCCAGTAATAGCGGAGGTGAGCAGTGCGCCATTTGAAAAATGCAGACCCTCAGATTGCACGCTTGATCGACCTGGAGCGCGTGCGCCTGGAAGAGACCCTGAACCTGATTGCGGCTGAGAATCACATGCCGGTCGCAGTCCTGGAAACCATGGGGTCGGTCCTGAACACCAAGACCATCGAAGGTTATCCCGGCAATCGGTTCCACGCCGGCTGTGTCCATGTCGATGAAGTGGAGACCCTGGCCTGCGAACGCGCGCGCCGCTTGTTTGGCGCCGAACACGTGAATGTGCAGCCCCATAGCGGTACATCGGCCAACCTGGCGGTCTATTTTGCCATGCTTGATATCGGTGATCGGATTCTGGCCATGAAATTGGCCCATGGCGGGCATCTTTCCCATGGGCATCCGGCTTCCATCACCGGGCGCTGTTTTGACTTTCGACATTACAGCGTAAACCCGGAAACCGAGCTGATCGATTATGACCAGGTGCACCGGATGGCGGTCGAGTTCCAACCCAGGATGATTGTGGCCGGGGCCAGTTCCTACCCGCGCTGCATTGATTACGCTCGCATGGCGGATATTGCCCGCTCCGTATCAGCCTATCTGCTGGTGTATATGGCCCACCTGGCCGGGCTGGTGGCTGCTGGTATCATTCCCAGCCCCATACCGCACAGCGATTTTGTGACCTTTACCGGCTATAAGACCCTCATGGGGCCTCGGGGCGGGGTGATCCTTTGCCGGGCGCCATTTGCCCGCAAGATAGATCGGACCATATTCCCCGGGTGCCAGGGAACCAGTGCCGTCAACCTGATAGCTGCCAAAGCCCTGATCTTCAAACTGGCTGGCGCAAAGGACTTCATTGCCACCCAGGCCCAAACGGTAAAGAATGCCGGTCAACTGGCCGGCGCCCTGGCTGATTGCGGGTACCGGATCGTTACCGGGGGTACGGACAACCACCTGGTGCTGGTGGATGTCGGTGCACGGCAGCTTGATGGCGGGGGGGTTGAAAATGCTCTTGAAGCGGTCGGGATCATCGCCAACCGCAACGTGATTCCCGGTGACGAGAACAGGCCGGGAACCATAAGCGGTATTCGTTTGGGGCCGGCCGCGGTGACCACCCGCGGTATGGGGCCGGCCGAAATGGATGTAATTGCCGATTTGATCGACCGCACGGTGCTGGCCGGCCAGGACCAGGATGCCCTGGGTAAGATAAAAAAACAGGTGAGGGTGCTTTGTAAACAGTATCCAGTGTATGTAGAATAGCGATGGACGGGTTTGCTCTAAGCGGCTTACATCGTAAAAATGCAATCGAAATCGACAGTGAACTTTTGCGGGATCGCCATTTCGATCCCGATTTGGATTTCGATTTTTCACCAAGAGGGAAATGCTGGCCATAGGACAATCGCATGGAAAGAGAAACAGCCCTGACATATCTGCAGGACGCACATCCTTTTCTCTGGACCAACCCGGCCTGTCAGCCGGCGGCCGGCATCCTGCCCAAATTGCAGCTGCAATACGAAGATATCCTGGCAGCTGAGAAGCGTTTGGAACGGTTTGCACCTTTGCTGGCGGACCTGTTCCCGGAATTGAATGAAAGTCGGGGTGTAATCGAGTCTGAAATGCAGCCGATTCCGGCAATGGCCGCCTGGATGTCCGACCAGGTCGGCAGGCGCCTGCCG
>Ga0126327_10000051_pt1 | contig 39056 bp, 35 predicted proteins | sample InaspJWI30metaG_FD_101392 | JGI IMG/M metagenome (GOLD analysis project Ga0126327, IMG submission 101392) | Marine gutless worms symbiont microbial communities from Oahu, Hawaii - Inanidrilus sp. 1 OAHU.JWI-30 metaG | ecosystem: Host-associated > Annelida > Digestive system > Unclassified... | reverse complement strand
CCATAAGGGGTAGATTTTGGTTCGGGGCAAGGCCGCAGCATTCCTGGCAGCCGGAGGCGTAGATCATCTACGTCGAGGATTGACAGGATGCGAGAACGCAGCCCCGGGCCAAAAGATGCCCCTTATGGCGGGACACTAATTGGAATCGGCAGGCATGGCAATCCACCCGCCAATCAACAACCCCGCAACTGCGAAGGAGAATAGAAAGAAACTGGGAAGCTGGGTGGCAAGATAAAGGATACCGCCATTCAAAGTGAAGATGGCAAAGCCCATGGCACTTTCACAGAATGCGGTAGGATTGGGCTTGATGCCCTTTGCTCTGAGTCCGGCGACTGCTTTATGAACGATTTTGCGGTTTATCGCCAACCATAGGGCAACCCCCAGCATCAGACCGCCGGCCAGATACAGCCACTCGGGGGTTGAAATGGACAGCAGGCTGTCCCGCATTTTCTGGATGTGGCGACTTGAGAAGAACATCGTCACCTCCCGGGTTGATTCGGTTCAATAAGGGATATTACCGCAGCCGGTTTACACCGACCCATACTAAACGGGTCTCATCTGAATGTCAAAAATTGCCATCTTGTTCAATTGACAGGGGAAGGCACTGCATATCACTTCCACTTGACTTGGTACCCGTTTCAACTAATAGGATTGAATCTGTGTCGGCGGGGAGTCGGGACTTGAGTCTGCAGCCGGATCCTGTGGGGATCGATCGAGAACCTTACGAACGGCCTTTGCCAGATTGTGCAGAACGACCGGCTTCATTAGAAAGGCTGCAAAGCCCATCTCGATTGCATTCTCCGGCCCGATGATATCGCTGTGTCCGGAACAGATAACGATTGGTGTGCCGGGCTTTATTTTGCGTATCTCTGAGCCCAGAGCGACACCATTTATCTGCGGCATGGTCATATCCGTTATGACCAGGTCAAAATCATCCGGCCGGGCGGCAAAGGCTTGCAAGGCTTTATCGGGATGTTGAAATGCGGCCACCTTGTATCCCAGGCGTTGAAGCTGCTGACGGCCCATTCGTGCCAGCAGCTCCTCATCATCCACAAATAGAATATGTTCGCTGCCCAGGGGCAGATCCTGAATCGGCTGGGGGGCAACGACCGGTTTGTCCGGAGCCACCGGAAAGTGAATCGTGAAAACGGTACCCTTCGCGCGGTTGCTGTCAACCACAATCGAGCCATTGTGGTTCTCCACGATCCCATGCACCACCGCCAGGCCCATGCCGGAACCCTTGCCGACGGCCTTGGTCGTAAAATAGGGATCGAAAATGTGCGGGAGTGTATCCGGTCCGATACCCGGTCCGTTGTCTGCAATCCGCAGCTGGGCATACTCACCGGCCGGCAGAGGGTTGCCGCCCATGGTTACCTGCCCATCCAGGGTAACCTTCTTCAGCCCAATCGTTATTTTTCCACCCGTGTATTCCATAGCCTGGGCGGCATTGGTACACAAATTCATCATGACCTGGTGTAACTGGGTGGGTTCGGTCAGAACCGCAATCGCGTCCATCCTGCACTCCAGATGTATCTCGATTGTGCTGGGAATGGCTGATCTTAGAAATTTTACGGCATCCTCGATGATGGGTACCAATGTGTGGGGTTTGTACTCGATATTTGTTTTGCGGCTGAAGCTCAGCAGCTGGGCCACGATTTCCTTGGCCCGAAATCCCGCGGTCTTGATCTCCTCCAGGTTCTGGTGGACCTTGTTTTCTTTGGATATCTGATCCAGCACAAGCTCCATATTGCCAATTATTATGCTCAATAAGTTGTTGAAATCGTGAGCGATGCCCCCGGCCAGGGTTCCAATGGATTCCATCTTCTGGGCTTGACGCAGTTTCTCTTCAGTGTGTCGATATTCGGTGACATCAAAAGCGATCTGAATTCTTACCATCCGTCCATCGATCCACTTGACGGCCCTGTCATAGTTCATATACCAGCGATCCGTGATCGGATTTTGCCCTTCCCATGAATGCACGCCGGTAGGTCTTTTCTGATCGTCCAGCAGTCTCGGATTAGAGCAGTCCCTGCAGGGACCGTTTCCGTTGCGGAAAGCCTGCCAGCATTGATCTCCGATTCGATCACCTCCGAAAGCCTCCTGCATATATTTATTCATGAATAGAATTTCATGGGTCTGTATGTCGGCCACGTAAATGGTGGCATCGATACTGTCTAATATCGTCCGCAAAACCTCCTGGGAAAGCTGCATGGCCTCGTGGGCCTCTTTGCGCCGCTCCACTTCAGCGCCCAGCTTATCATTGGCGGCAACCAGATCAGACGTCCGTTCAGCTATGAGCTTTTCCAGGGTCTTGTTGATAGCCCGCAGTTCCAGCTGGTTGCTTTCACGTGTGCGTTCGAACATATAGGAGAACATAATCACCACCAAGTAAGCGGCCAGGAAACGCGCCACGAAATTGGGGCTGTATTGCGCAAAAAAGGTATGCGTCGGTTGGAACAGCACCAGGGTCAAAACCGGAAGCAGCGTTAGAGCCGACGTGACCCCGCCGCGGTAGGACCCGAGTAAATAGCAGGTGATCAAGGGGTAGGTGTAATACCAGACAAAGGCGGTGCCGAGGATCCCGCCGGACACATACAGGTAAATGAAAAGCAGCGATACAAATACAGTGCCTATCAGAATATTGGTTTCGAATTGCTGCCGAAGGCTGGCATCCAGGAGATTCACGGACAGGATCACCGCTGTGGTGATGTCCACCAGGGCCAAGAGTATGTTGCCCTGCAGATAAGCCGTGATTGCGAAAAGGGTCAGAAAAATGATGCCGATAAACGACAGCCCGATCAGCAGTGCAATCCGGCGCCGGTCCTCAGGACTGGTTTCGGGGCCGCAGAATGCATCAAGAAATGCACCGGCCTTGTCTTTGAACAAGATCACCATTGATACTCGTGAATTGTCTCTAAAATAAAATTAAGTACATACCCGCTGGGGACAGGGGGCCCTGTTTACCGATAACCTCTTATCAATTATTAAATCCCTAACTCCTTGTCAAGCGCACATCAATGTAATATGTTGAATTGTTTGAACATACTCAAAAAACCATCCCAGCCTCTTCCGGTTGCATCCCCAATGGGGCGCGGTACCGAAGTTTGGACCGGCCGAGCAGCGGCCTGATGAAAATTTGAATTTCAAGAAATCGAATTCGGTATTACTATCTTAGATATCGGCTATTATCTGGAAAGACTTAGAATATTCAATCTTGAAGAGGTTCCCGATGTGTGGAAGATTCGTCGGCTATCGTAGACTTGAGGAGTTGCTTAAGCAATTCCCCATCGATAAAACCGCCTGTGATGCGGCTGCCAGCTATAATATTGCTCCCTCCCAGGAGATTCTGGCTATTGTCAGACGCAAGGGGGAAAACTGGCTGGAAAAATATCACTGGGGGCTTGTGCCGTTCTGGGCGAAGGATGTCACCATCGGCAGCCGCATGATCAATGCCCGGGCCGAAACTGTCGATCAGAAACCCAGTTTCAGAAGTGCGTTTAAAAAGCGTCGCTGCCTGATCCCCGCTGACGGCTTTTTTGAATGGAAGGGCGCCAAGGGCCGCAAACAGCCATTTTATCTGACCTTACCAGACCAGCGTCCGTTTGCATTTGCCGGGCTCTGGGAGGAGTGGCAGGGTCCGCAGCCGGATTCCGGGGTTTACAGATCCTGCGCCATCATCACGACCGCAGCCAGCAAATCGGTGCAGGCGGTCCACCGCCGCATGCCGGTGATTATAACGCCAGCCGGTTACGACCGCTGGCTGGACCCCGACTGCAGCGACCCAACTGAATTTAAGGACATCCTAGCGAACTGGATTGAGAGGGAGATGGTGGCCGCACCGGTGAATCCGCAAGTCAATTCCGCCCGAAACAATGATCCCACGAACATCAAGCCCCTGAAGCAAATGGAAATTGAATTTTGAGTCAGACGGACTGGATCGCCAATTGCGCCTGTATTCGGCCGGTCAGTTGGAAACAGTCCTGCAGTTCCGGCTGTTCAGGCGCCGGGGTTTTCGGGCGTAGAATAGTTGATGCACCATGATATGATTTGTGGGAACGGATAGTGAACGCTAAGCGGCAAAACAAGGCCGGAGCCAGACGGTGTCATACAGCCCTGCTTCACCGGCTGAAACAGGGGTACTTGTACAGATTCCGAGCTGCCGGACGATCAGTCCCGTTTTCATCTATTCTCCCTCATGGTTACAGTTGCGGTGAAAGGCCGCCCGTTCCGACACACCAGCTTCGATCTTTTCGATGGGCGCCTGCCCTTCAAGCCATCCGGCACCTTGGATGAACTGCTAAGTTGCCTTAGCTACCCTTTATCTGAACATACTCTTTATAGATGATTTAGCCATTTGTTGTGCCCATCGTTTGCGCCGTTGGAATCTCGATGGCAGGCTGCCCGTAACCTGTGATCTTCGATCTGTTTTCCTCCTTTCGTTAGGGTGATAAAAGCGGCCGGTGCGGGCGGCCTTTATTATCAATTTTTGCAATTCGTATGCCTAAAAACCATTTTTACACCCTATACGAAATTAACATACTGATTATTATATATTTTTTAAATAAATCCACTTACCGGAAGTCAATTCATATCACAAAAATAATTCCCCATTTAACTATTTTATTGATATTTAATCATTTTAACTATAATATCGTGTCGACTTGAACATTAGATCCCCGGCAATGGGCATTGCCCGAAAGGATTACGCGTGGGCCATTCTGACCTGGAATTTTACAATGCTCTGTTCGAGGATTTGGATCCGGAAAGCATGCAGAAAAGATTTCTGCAGCTGCTGTTGAACCTCCAGAACGTCTATCGCGGGTCCATCTGGATACAACGGGGGGACCGCTATGTGTGTACGCAATCCCTGGGCAGTGCCGGTGATACCGACATCATAACAGGCGCAAGCATCAGCGTGGACGCTGCGAGCATTGTCGGCTGGGTTATGGAACATGGCGAAATGACAGTTGCCGAGGCTGGTAAAGACCCCCGGCATTACCGCGATTTCGAAACGGACATGCAATTAAAAAGCGCCTGGATCATTGCCTTTCCGCTGATCCTCAAAAGCGGGGAGGTTTATGGGGTGATCCAGCTCATAGAAACCGATCCGCAGAGAAAACAGGTCAACATTGACCCTAAGTTCCTGCAGCTGCTGCAGCGCATCGTCGACATGGGGGCGATCGCCCTGGGCAATGCCTTGAACTACACGGCCCAGCTGGCCAGGAATCAGGAATTGGAGCAGGTCCTGGCCAAATTACGCGACAAGGTCCAGATCATTGGCCAGAGCCGGCCTTTCATCGAAGCCATGAAAAAAGTGCGCGACTTTGCCCGCACCGAATTTCCAGTACTGATCACTGGCGAAAGCGGTACCGGGAAAGATCTGATTGCAACCGCCCTGCACGACTTGAGTTCACGCAAAAACAAACCCTTTGTCGTGCAAAATTGCAGCGCTATTCCGGAAACACTGCTGGAAAGCGAGCTGTTTGGTTATCGCAAGGGGGCCTTTACAGGGGCAACCGAGGACAAAATGGGTCTCCTGCAGGCAGCCGATGGGGGGACGGTCTTTCTGGATGAAATTGGCGATATGTCCCTGCACCTGCAAGCACGTATACTGCGAGTCATCCAGAACAGTGAAATCAAACCGCTTGGCGACACCCAGCCCGGCACCATAGATGTCCGGATCATATGCGCCACCAACAAAGACTTGGGCGCCGCGGTCCGGAGCAGGGAATTCAGAGAAGACCTGTTCTACCGGATCAACGTGCTGCCGCTGCATCTGCCGCCTTTGCGGGAACGTAAAAAGGATCTGCCCCTTCTGCTGAACTACTTTTTCAAAAAAGAGGCTCGGGCCCTGGGGGCAAGCCCCAAGAGAATCTCCAAGAAGGTCTTGCGCTACCTGGTCAACTACCCATGGGAGGGCAATATCCGCGAAGTCGAAAATTTCGTCAAATACATCATCAGTACCACCGATAAAGATCTGGTGCGATTGAATGACATCCCGGAACATTTCAAAACACCGCGAGGCGCCCTGAACGCGGAAACAGAACCGATACCGGCGTTAGACCATGCTGCGCCTGTTACCAGCCACCAGCCGGCCGCAGGTACGCAATTTGAGGGCTATGCCTGGGAAGCGCTGGAGAAAGATTATGTCCATTTTCTCCTGTATAAAAACAAGTGGAGCATCACCCGGGCCGCGCAGGAAGCCCAGATCAACCGTTCAACCTTTGCATCGCGAATGGCCCGGCTGGGCATCCGCAAATCCTGATCCTGCCCGGCGGTTTCCGCCAGTACAGCCTGATACCAAACCCGGCCCGGGCGGTGGCCCAGATCAGTCCTGAAATGTGGCGGCAAAGCGTTGGATAGCCTGGCGTACGGGTTTTTCGATAGATCGTTTCAGCAGGGGACCCAGAAAGATAAACGGCAGCCTGGGTTCGAAGTCGATTGTGTAAAAAAGCCGGGTTTCATGATCGCTTTCGGTGAACACCATGCGGCCGAAATGGTTCTTGACGGGACTGCCTTTGGTGATCACGTATTCCATCAATTCATTGGGCACATAGTTGACAACTGTCTCCTCGAAGGCCGGTACCGGAAACGATCGAATCCGCCGGACAGACCCAACCCCGTTCTTGTTCTCATCCGGGCTGTCTATCACCCGCTTGAAGTTCGTCCCCATCAGGGCACCGAACGATTCATGGTCTGTCAGCTCCGGAAACACTTTTTCTACCGGCGCATTGAAATTCTGCCGGATCTCGATGTGTTGTCTGGCCATATCAATCCACCCCCAAAAAAAATGATGCTTTCGTGAGGCTACCCTAAAGCCCCTTGTCTATTCAAGACCATTTCGATGAACCTCCGCTTTCACCTTATACCCTATACCTTCAAACTTATACCGGATACCAATACCTTTCACCTTCGGTTATCAGCCTGATTACCTTTCACAGACTTTAAATGCATTGATTCATTGTTATACTTAACAGTGAATCCTCAAACTACCGGAGATAACTACTATATGCTGCTTGGAAACCTCTTCAAATTCTGGACCTATCAGGTCTTCGCACCGGGTACCCTCCTCAAAAAAAGATACGCGGCTTTCAAATCACTTCTGACCCACGACAAACGGGCCCATGAACTCATTGCTGAGCTTGAAGACATTTATTACCAGCGAAAAAAACGGGATTTTGGGGCGGTGGTCAAGCTCTGCAGTGACCTCTCGCAGCATGTGGAAGGCATCGTAGCAGACCTGGAAAGGGTATGCCCGGCCGAGTACTCCGACCTGGCCCTTTTTTACAAAAAGATAGATGCCTATGTCCGTTTCATGACCATCCCGGAAAAGGTCAACCCGGCACCCCCTTATGCAATTAAGCTCGAAGATGTCTCCCCGGAAGATCTCCTCCTGGTTGGCGGGAAGGCACTGAACCTGGGCATCCTCCAAAACCAATTACAGCTGCCGGTCCCCAGCGGCTTTGTCATCACGACCAATGCTTTCCACCACTTCATGGAGGTAAACCAGCTGCGTGCAAAAATAGATAGCCGGCTCGCGGCGCTTGACATCCATGACACCGCCGCTCTGGATGCCCTCTCAGCCGATATCCAGGGAGATATTCGGGCGGGTAAGGTCCCTGGCGAAATCAAGGCAGCGATGGACATGCTGTGGCCGGCGGTGGTCGGTGCGGCCGGTGCGGCTGCCGCACTGGCCGTCCGCAGCAGCGCGGTGGGTGAAGATTCCGGGGCCTCTTTTGCCGGTCAGTACAAATCTGTCCTGAATGTAGCCCCGGATGACCTGGTCGACGCCTATAGGGAGGTCATCGCCGGCAAATATGCCCCCGGGGCCATATACTACCGCATTCGTTACGGCCTGTCGGACATGGAGACCCCCATGGCCGTCCTGGTCCTGAATATGATCGACGCAGAGACCAGCGGTGTCTTGTACACGGAAGACATCGCCGATCCCGGATCAAAATACCTGAGCATCCACGCTGTTCGGGGCCTGGGAGAAGCTCTGGTAAGCGGTGAAACATCGGCGGATATCCTGACGATAGCGAAAGAACCAGAGCCGCATATTACCGCCAGACGCCCGGCCGGACCCCAACAGGATATAGCCCTGGATGCCCCCCAGGCCCTCAAGCTGGCCCGCTGGGGTCTGGAACTCGAGGACTATTTTAAACAAGCACAGGATATCGAATGGGCCGTGAATCGCAGGCAAGAAATTGCATTGCTCCAATCACGCCCCCTGAACCAGGGCACTGCCCCGGCTGAAGCCATTGAATGTAAATTCGACGACAGCCACCACGAACCGCTGCTGCAAAATGGTGAGCGCGCCGCCGCCGGCATTGCCGCAGGACCGGTATACAATCTCGCAGAGCATGGAGAACTGGCATCCGTGCCGGAAGGTGCCGTCCTGGTAGCACGCAATGCATCCCCGGAATATGTGAAGATCATTAACCGCCTCAGCGCCGTTGTCACCGATATGGGCAGCGCTGCCGGACATTTTGCTTCGGTGGCCCGGGAGTTCGGCGTACCGACCCTGGTGGGCACCGCAACCGCCACGGCAACACTTACCCACGGACGAATGGTGACCGTCAACCCTCACCTGATGACCGTTTATGCCGGCAGGGTTGACCAATGCTGAACAGTCCCTGTGCTCAGCCGGATCTGCTCATAGACAGTCCGTTTATGCGCAAACTGCAATACATCCTCAAATTTGTTTCGCCGCTGGAATTGGTGGATCCCGAAAAAGCCTCGTTTGCGCCGCAGCACTGCCGCTCCCTGCACGATATCATTCGCTTTGCCCATGAAAAGGCCGTCCAGGCGATGTTCCACATATCGGATAATCGCCTGCGTAAACTGAGCTTTGCCAAAAAACTGAAAACCAGCATCCCTTTGAATTTTTATATTCTCGACGTGGGCGGCGGGCTTGAAACTACGGCCGGATCTGCAAAGGAAATCACCATCGATACAGTTGCCAACAAGGCTGTGCAGGCCTTGTGGCAGGGTTTGAGCCATCCGGATATTCAATGGAGCGCCTTCAGCCATTTTGACTGGGAAGCACACGATCGAATCGTCATGAGCGGCGGCATCGCCAGCCCGGAAGCCGCCATGTTCGCCAGCCACGCCGTGATCTCCAGCGACTATATGAACCTGAATCTTAAATTCGGCTACCACTTCGTCATTGTAGATGCACTTTGGGACAAGGCCGCCTCGACCTACACCATACTTTTTCGGTTTTCAGGCGGGGGGGCCGATCTGGACCAGCGCATGCTGCGGGCTGAATTTCTCAGGAAAACTCTGCAGCGCCTCGACTTCGATGTCAGGGTTAAAAGTGACCTGATCGACGGACAGCTCAAAGACGTCGTTTCCGAGCAGGGACATCAGGCGCTCGATATGCTGGGGCGGCTGCTGGGCGCCACCCGGCTGATGGATATGTATCTGAAAGAAGACCGGCAGATAGAAGGCTTTGTTGACGATTTTATGCAGGGGCGGTATCATTTCGCTTCAGTAGACTGAGGGGATAGCTTTTCAGGCTGAAGGCCGAAGACTGAAGGAAAATCTAAACCTTCACCCCACCTTCAGCCTTCAGTCTTCAGCCTCATCACCTCGCAACGAAAGGCGCAGCCTTGAGCACGTACGATCTCAAATGGATTACGGACGACATGGCAGTGGGCTACGCGCCTATGCTGCAGGTCGATCTGGACGCGGTGAAGGCCGCCGGGATCGATGCCATTGTGAACCTCTGCGGAGAATTTTGCGACCTGCACGACATCCAGACAGAAGCCGGCTTCGAGGTCTACTACTTTCCCATACCGGATGAATGCGCGCCTGACATGGCAGCCATGGAAAAAGCCTTTGTCTGGGTGGATGACATGATTGCCGCAGAACGCAAGGTCCTGGTGCATTGCCGCTTCGGCGTAGGCCGGACCGGCACTTTTGTAACCGCCTATCTTATGAAAGGGGGCCTGGACATGAAATCCGCGGCCAAGGCTCTAAAAAAAACCCGAGCCAACCCGTCGCACTACTGCCAGTGGAAGATGCTGAGAAGCTACAAGAAAAAGCTTAAATAGGCCTGATAATTGCGGCCGGGTTGATTTGCACCTTTTCGGGCTGCCGGCTTGCACCTCCGGGCAATCCAGCCCTGAACAGGCCGGACCTTTTGACATGCCAACTTTTCACAGCGCCGGAGCGCTGCCATTCTTAGAGACAAGGAGGCTGACCATGGGAAAAATTGTGCACCAGTCACGGATTGCCATTACCAGGGAGAAAGGTCCCACCCGTAAGGCGGAAATCGAAGGCTTTGCCGAACCCGTGTATTACGGGGTTCACGGCGGGATCAGCAAATTTTACAATGTCACACCCGAAGAAGAACATGCCGCTACCCTTGACCACATGGTCGGTGCGGTGGGCGGCTGAATGATGGGAGCACTGGCCACGGTGTTGGCCGGCAAAAAGATCCGGACCTTTCAGGATCGGTTCAAAGCATCGGTGACAGGGGATATCGAAGCTGTGGACAACGTGCTGAAGATCGTGCGCATCAATGTGCACTACCTGCTCAAGCTTCCGGATGCCCAGCGGGAGGAAGCCACGGAGTGTTTCAACAACTATATCCACAGGTGCCCGGCGGCCCAGAGCGTAATCGGGTGTATCGAGGTGAATCACGAACTCGAAATGGAAACCCTGCCGGAGTGAGGCAGCCTGTCAAAGCCGTTTAGCGGAACAAAAAAGGGCAGCCACACTGATTGTGTAGCTGCCCTTTTTTTGCCCTGACATGGTGCCGAGGGACAGAATCGAACTGCCGACACGGGGATTTTCAGAACTTTAATTTCTCTACAGAGTTAACAAATTCAGTTAGTTACGAATATAAGGTTGCAACATTTTGGCATCGTTTTGCACCCTATCCGCACCCATTTTCCATGTTTTGCCAACCTATCGAAAAATCCCGCATCTCCCCTGCCCGTTTTTTCTGCTATTCCATCCTCTAAACCCTTCAGATCATTAGATCCGCTCTACCAGATAATGTCCATAGTCTCTGTATCGATCACAAGAGGACCAGGAGTACCTGGCATTCTGATTACGTTCTCGCCCTCATCTGAAGGTGGCTGGTACTGGCTGAATGGATTTGTTCCGCTGAACTCTCTGATCTTGATCATGTGATTAACTATCTTCTTGGCAAGATTCCAGAGGATCTCCGATTTGATTGGGGAAACAAGATCATCCTCCCAGACCTTCAGCAGGCTTTTACATTCTGGAAGGGCCAAACCATCAAGCTTTTTGCCCCCAAGATGTGGCTGAATGTACTCTTCATAGTGGTAGGCATCACAGGCGTGCAGCATAGGATACCGATTCTTTTTCCAGTATAGATAGGCTTCTGCTGCTTGATCCAGAGTTAGTTTTGGCATCGCTCCCCTTAAAAACATGTGCATTATTAACAAGATAGGATAGATTGATACTTGTCTTAGGTCAATGACCTTTTAGAGATTGACGTAAAACATCAGTTGTGGCAGACTTTTCCATCCTACCGAAATATTGAACAAATTAGCCGCCAAGATTTGAAACAACTGGAGAACAATATGGACACCACTATTAAGAATTTTTATAGGCTCCTATTCGTTGCTTGTCTTGCCTTCTTTGCTATTCATTATTTCAATCCATTCCTTTGCTTGTTTCATTTTGTCCAAATCGATGCATTTGCAGCAGATGGCCTATCAGGCCCGGGTGGCGATGGTGGTTCCGGTCCTGGCGGTGATGGTGGTGTTGGTGGTGGCGGCCATAAAGGAGGAACAGGCGGTGTTGGCGCTACTGTTATGACAAAGGCTGATGGTGAGTCCAGCGGTTTAGGCGGTATTACAGCCAAGAGTGTTGATAAGGATGGCGGATTCGGGGGACCCGGAGATCCTGGCAAAGGGACATTCGGGGGACCCGGAGATATTACTACCAGGGGTAACTTACCAATTTTTATCGGGACTCAGCAAGGGGTGGATTCGGGAAGTATGGGAGGCCCTTCGATTAAGGGGCTATATTTCATGCAAACAGAAACAATAACAAATGCTGAAAATAAGTTACAAGAAATAAACAGGCAAGAAACTGAATTGAAAAAAAGTATTGATACCAACAAAAGAATGAACTTGGACCCCAAACGCACGATAAATAAACTGGAAGACTTATATGTTAAGAGAGAAGCAGTTGTTAATCAAGCTTTCAAAAATTCTGAAAAGATCTCGAAACAGTTAGCTATTGAAGCAGAAAGACTAAAAGAAGATAATGAGGCTATAGCAAAGCAACGTGACGAATTAACAAAAGAAAAAGAAGCCCTCAAAAGAGAGCGAGATGAACTTACAACAAGTAAATCTCAATTAACATTCGGATTGATGGGTGCTACTTTAACCGCAGTGCTTTCATTTTTAGGCTTTGTAGTAAAATGGAGGAGCTCTCGATTTGAAAACGGACTAACTCAATTAAAGATTGAAGAGAAAAAATTGGATATCGAAGAAAAACGTTTTAACTTAGAGGTCAAGAAATCCTCGCAAAGTTAAATACATCTTTAAGCACCGGTTAGTGGTAAACCACCTCTCTACGAAACTTTCTGCCTTACATTGCACAATCCCCAGTGCATCCTCTGCACAAGATCCAGGGCAACCCCATTCAACCTACCCTCTTGAACACATCGATAGGATCATAGTGCCTACACCCCTCACATAGCTCTATTGTCTCAATCAGATAGTCAGGCAGGGGTGCATCAAGGGGCACAATTTCGCTTTTTAAACGGTCTCTTACACGTTTTATCTGGGGTATGTGCTTGATCCAAGGGCAAGGGAAAATGTCACTGGTCAGGTAGAAACAGATCTGGCTGGGATTGGTCATAGTAAGTCCTCCGCTTAGATGTTTTTATGGAGGACTTGGGCACAGAGTGTGCCAAAAAAAGGCAGCGGATTCGACTACAGTTGCCAACACCATGATTTCCGCTACTTACGTTGCTTTTCGGTACTGCCGATGTACTACGTATTTTATTATTGAATTGCCGCTTAACTTGTCGGTATCGGCTCTAAAAAAAGCTGTTAATGGAAGACCATTATTAATTCTCTTTTTTGCCAAATTTTTTTTCGGCCTCTTTCTCTAACTTTTTATGTTTATGAACATCCACGAAGTACGCTACAGGTGCGGTTGGAATATGAAAAGGAAGAAATGACAGTGAGCATTCTGCGATAGTCCAAGACACCGCAGTAGTAGCACTTGGTTTGGCAGCTTCCTTCCAGAAAGACTCAGACTCACCCAATTGTTTAACTTGTTCACCTAACAACTGTATCATTCGCTCTTGATTTTCCGAAATTTTTTTATCTATGTCTATAATGCGTTCCATCCCCTCTGCTTGTTTGCTCTGTTTTTCAATAACCGCCATTTGATCTTTTAATGAATTAAAAGACTCTATGAATATCTTCTTCATAGGTATTGTCAATTCCATAAGCTCATCAAGGGAAACAGAACTCAAAACATTTAGGTCAAAGGGCAAGGGTATTGATAAATCAGGCAATGATACTTTCGCAAATTTTTTAATATCATTATCGGCAGTAAGAATCGGGACTCTTAGATACTCAGAAGTTAGTATAAGTTGTGCATCCATGTAGTTTGATAACCTTCTACCGTTGGCTGGAGAAATATTACTTAATTCGCTGAAAATTTTTTCTAAACGGCCTTTCTGCTGATCAAAATCTATCTTTGTGTCTTCGTCCATGATATGAACACATTTGCTTTCTAATATTCTATTCAACCGCTTTATATCATATATTTTAGTGGTATGACTCTCTGTGTTTTTCCTTAAAAAATAATTAATCTCGGTCATGGTTGAAGGAGGAATTATAAGGTTTTCGGTAGTTAGAGAAGCTATCCGCACTTCATCTTCAATCTTGCGAGTATTTGGAGAGTCTGTAATAAGAGAAAAAATTATGTTTGTATCCAATAATATCGATGAAGTGTTTCTTAGATCAGAAAGAGTACTCATTTTAACTCCTAATCAATGGCAGGTTTCAATTATTATTATTGATTTTTTTTTGCTTGTTAATATTTGAATCTATTTTGACGATTCTGCCTCGCTTATTGTCATCAATTGAGCCATATTAAAGGTTTCGTCATCGGCCTCATCCTTAGGACCTGTTCATGAGGGTCTTTTTTCAGTTATGACCATGATCACTGGTGGAATGTATATGCCAGACTCAGTAAAGCTAACTTGAGTATGGTGTCCCACTTGGCTTTCATACAGATCTCCCCTCCCCTTAGGATTCACCAGGGTAGGGTAGTATTTGGGTTCTTAAGTTTATGTGGCCGCTAAAAAGACTTATATATCTGTAAAAACACTTTCAAACTAATTAAGGTACTCAATGGTCATCTGAAACTACTTCACCGACACCTAAACCGGTATAATCACTTAAAGTCCCTTTCGAAAGTTTATCTATAGATGGTTTTTGGTAAGTTGCCCACTCCGAGATCTCAATAAAAGTTTTCAAATATGAGAATACAAGCTTAAGGCAAGTGTTTAAAACTTCTGTCGGCTCAATAATGCCAGAATTATACAAATCGACTAATTTATTTTGTTTCAAGTCAACACCCACTGCTTCTTCAGACCGGTTACTCTTTTCTTTTAGTGTTTTTAGATTTTTAAATTGAGTTTTACTCAATAAAGCCTGACATACATCTTCAATAGCAAAAATTACTGCCTCACAACCATATTTCTGACCTTCAATCTTGGATGGTTTCTTAATATATTGTATTGAATTTAGAAGTGTTTTCCCACCACCCAAACAGATCCCCTCTTGTACTGCATGATTGGCAGAGTTTAAACCATGCTCTACTTTAATTGTATTTTCTCTTATTTCTTTATCAGAGTCGCCACCTATCCTGATAACAACTGTTGCCCCTATCAAGCTTGTTATTCTTTCTTGCAGTCGCTCTCGATCATAGTCAGAATGTGATTTCTCTCTTTGTTGCCTAATTTGATCCAATCTATTTTTTAATAAATCTTTATCGCCTTTTGGGTTGCAAATAGTCGTTTTATCACTCTCTACAATAATCTTTTCCGCAGTTCCTAAGTCAGAGACCTCGCATTTAGAAATAGGTTTGGTTTTAGATTCCTCAAACAAGTAGGCGCCAGTAGCTATTGAAATATCCTCTAAAATATCCTTCCGCCTATCGCCAAAACCAGGGCATTTAACAGCAGATCCAAATATAACATTCTTTTTCACATTGAGAACTAAAGTGTTTAGTGCTTCATCTTCAACACTTTCTGCTATTATCAAAAAGGATCTTTTGTGTTCTTTTATACATTCTAAAAAGGGAATGATTTGGTCGATCGTTTTGATTTTACCATTATAAATCAAAATCAGAGCATCTTCGAGTTGCTGATAGCTTTCTTTTGAATTAAAAATGAAATCTCCAGAAAGGAAACCTCTGTCAAATTGAATATCTTCGACAATTTCTATCTCATGTTGATTTGTGTAGCTTAATTCAGCCTTTATTATGCCTTCCTTACCGCTCACCCTAAATGCTTCTCCTATCAACGCTCCCAACTTAGAATCAAATGTTGCTGTTGTTGCAACATTGATTATCTCAGATTCATTCTTGATTTTCTTAGCTACAGAGCTGATATACTTCCTTACATCATCAATAGCATATTTTATCCCATTTATGACTTCTCTAATGTCATAGCCTTTATTTATCGCCTCAACCGACTTATTCGCTAAAGCAGTAAAAATAATTATAGAAGTCTTAGTCCCATCTCCAATTTTCCTGCCCACCTCATCTGCAAGGTCACTTATGAACTGGATACCCCTTTGCTTTAAAGGGTTCCTGGCTTCCAATAGCATAACCAAGTGCCGACCTGAGAATAGCTGTTCTAAATAGCCTTTTTGAGTTTCAAAAATTCTTTTGTTTCCTAAGGGGCCATATGAATCGACTATAATATCCCTTGCATAGTTTATTCCGCTTAAAACCAAGTTCCTTTGTTCATCATTTCTTAAGTCAGAAAAATCATACTGAACAATTTGTACACTGCGGCTCAGTATCTTGTGAACTGGTGATACAAATTTCTCTTCGCCAGTATACAGTCTTTCGAGCTTCCCAATAATGTGCTCCTCTAATTGTGTATAATGAAGAGGGTCATACGGATATGTAAAATAAGTATCGACATCAAAAACCTTTTTGTTATCTTTATTATCTTCTCTGATTAATATTACAGGCTTCTCTGATACTGAAAGCCTAACACCGAGCTCGTACATAACATTCGGATTTGGTAAACTCCCTGATAAGTCTGCAATAACAATATCCGCCTGATGAAGATCCATAATTATTTGATCTGTTATATTAAAATCTTCTCCAGAACGTCTTACAATATACTTGCATGGCGTTTCGATTGACTCTATGGGTCTTTTGATATTATTGGTAAAAAAGCTTGTTAGCTGCTCTTCATTTCTTGTTGGGGTTTCAGTAAAAGGCATAATTACGAAGACCTCTTTTATTTCCCTCTTTTTTGGCCTTGTCATTTATTTCTCCCGTTAGAAATGTGCTTTCCTACCAATTCACCATGTTCATACTACCGACAGTTTATAGGCTATAGGCCGTATCATATGTTGTATAGCAAATTGGTATTCTTAACATATTAATAATGACTTAAGCTTTTAAAATCTCTCTCATTTTCTCAATACTCAATACGTCATTTTTCCTGCGATGGATCATTCTGTGGCAATTAGAACATACGGGAACAAGATCAGTCTCAGGGTTGACAATCTGTTCAGTTTCCAAATCGCTCAGCGGTTTAATGTGATGGACTTCGATATACCCCTCTCCCCTCTCACCATATATCTCAGCAAAGTCGAATCCACAAACAACACAGGTTGTTCCATGGATGCCTATTGCAATTCTGCGGTTTTGAGAGTTTCTTTCATATTGTTTTCCGTAATAGTTTCTGATTCTTCCTTCAGTCTTTGGCCGAGTTTCTTCAATTATTTCTGATTCGATATCTTGACCTATTGTGGCAAGATCTATGAAGCTGACACTGTAATAACCAGGATCATCCTGTGCCCTTTCAAATCGAAACTCTGGTGAATCATTATCGCCTGGTTCTTGATTCCGAGAATACGCATTATACCAATTAGGTAGTTGCTCTCGTATTACCTTCTCAAAATTAGATTTCCAGAAGAGTCGAGTCCTAATTCCGTCAGCATGAAGCTGGAAATGGGCCTGGTAATCCCGATCCTGATATTCGAGAGTAATATCCCTTTTTTCATCAGGGACAATATCATCCACACCGAAAAAAACCGAAAATGCTGTGGGACCGCTGTTCCACGATGTAGGAAGGTTGACTTGTCCATCCTCTTAACTGCGACAGTCGCTGAATGAATAGTCCAAGAATGATCCCTCAAAGGGTAATGACCCTGCCGAGTGTTCTGAGGTACAATATCGAAGCCAAGTGCTTTGAGAAAACGATTAGATTCATCGCCACCTGAAAAATCGTCTGGAATAAGCTCTTCACCATTTACAAACCTATTCGCTATCGACAGGAGAAGCTTGGGGGGATAAAGCCGATTGTCGTGCAAAACACTCCATTTTGTGGAGTGCCGCTTTGTTGGTATTCCGACAGAGTCAACCTCAGATATTGCATTGAGAACATGTTCATGATTGATCTCTGGTGGGATCATATTGGCATGTCCTTATGCAACGAGTTTGCGGTAATGAAAAGTTTGGCAGGTCTTGGCATCCAGGGATCTGACCTCACTTTCATCAAGAATGATCGTGGGAGAACCTGAGTCTGGTAGATTGGTAGTTTAATCAGAACCTTATGTCAATACAAAACTTAGTATCCCTTAAAAGCAAAAACGTAACCTATATATAATGTTGACAAAATTTTGATTATACGTCTATGGTAATCCCAACCCTCCAATTTTACAGTAAAATAGTGAAAATATAGATGCAGGATTCTGACAAAATCAGAAGCATCACCAATGATATCCTCGCAGATCTGTCCCTACGGGAAAAGAACATCATCGCCCATATGGATGAGATTGACATCGAGTTTCTGGCTTACGTTTTTGATAGATACATCAGTGAGAAGGCTCCAGAAAGTGATCCTACTGAGGGTATGGAAATCATGCAGTAGGTCTGGAGGGAGTTGAGTGAGTCTCACAGGTTGAGGATGGTTAAATAGCTACAACAACAACTTATCAATGGGCAGAAGGCCCAGAGGAGGAAGATCATGAAGAAGCTCATGTTGATAACGGTGTTAGTTGTCTTATTTGCATCACCAACATTTGCAGACCTTAGAATCTACCATATTGATGTAGATCAAGCGGATGCCACCTTGTTCGTCTCACCAAGCGGTAACACCCTACTCGTTGATAGCGGTAAGAATGGTCATGGACCAAGAATTAAACGGGTAATGGATGCTGCAGGTGTCAATCGCATCGACCACTTTGTTTGTACTCACTACCATGAGGATCATTATGGTGGAATTGATGACCTCGCAGGAGATCCCTCAGTGACCATTGGGGCCGTCTACGACAGAGGCGACAAGCAACACCTGCCATCAAGCAAAATCAACAGCAGAACTTACGAAGATTATGATACAGCCGTTGGTAGAAGAGCTATGGTTCTATCTCGTGGTGAAACGATTCCCCTTGATCCTGGTGAGATGACCGTAACGTGTGTTGCCAAAGGTGGAGTCGTCCTTGGTGAGCAAAGTGAAACAACAGGTACAGATGAAAACGATATGAGCATTGCTCTCTTGGTTCAGTATGGAGACTTCAGATACTTTATCGGAGGCGATATAGAGCATACGACTGAAAACAAGCTTGCAAACAGGGACATGGTTATGGATGTTGATGTATATCAGTCTAACCACCATGGATCACATTCAAGCTCATCATGGGGCTTTATGACGGATATGACCCCTTCAGTCATAATCATCTCGAATGGCAGTTACCGGAAATATCGACATCCAAGGCAAAGCACTCTCAACCTATATTCAAGGCTTGATCCCCAACCTGTTGTCTTTCAAACAAACAAGTATAGCTTCAGTGGTGATGAAGGTGGCAATGTACCAGATGCGTACATTGCAGATCTGAACACAGATGGGGATGATGGAACAATTCTGGTTACCGTTAACAATGCAAGCACAGGCTACTCTGTAAGCTATAGGAGTTATAATAGAACCTACCAGACCAAAAACAGAGGTACTAGCAATGTATCTGTAGTGATCGAAAGCCTTCTTCCTAATCCAGTAGGTTCTGATAGAGATAATGAGGAAGTGACACTCCGGAACACTTCAAGTAATCCAGTGGATATTTCTGGTTGGACTCTGATGGATGAGAGTGGAAGGATCTGGTCCTTGACAGGCATTGGTACGCTAAATCCTGGGCAGTCTATATCAGTAAGACGAAATGGAATGCCTATGAGCTTGAATAACGATGGAGATACCATCGTTTTGATGGCAGAAAACAGTTCTGAAATAACTCGATTGAATATAGTGGATCAGTTGAGGGCCAGAGGATTAATACGGGGTATTAGGATGCCAGCGATTGTTATCAGAGAGATCTCAAGCTAAAAAAGTGGCATTTTTTAATAGGAGTCTAAATAAACCAATGAGCAAAACAAGAAATATTGGCTTAGCTCTTTCTGGGGGGGGATCAAGGGCAGCGGCTTTTCATTGTGGAGTATTACTTGCGGCAAATGAATTAGGGCTTGAATCTAAACTAAAGACTGTTTCTACTGTTTCTGGTGGTTCTCTCTTAGGTGCAGCTTGGATGGCCTCTATAGCTAAGGGTATAACAACCACAGAATTTGTGCCAATCATGAAGGGGAAATTAGAAAAAGGTTTCATTCTAAAAACGATTTTTAGAAAAAACGCACTCAATTTAATCAAGCCGAACTATAACCGGACAAATCTACTTTCTGACACATTCGATGATGAATTTTTTAACGGTTTGAAACTTGATCAACTGCCTGAAGAACCAAAACTATGTATTAATGTGACGGTATTAAATACAGGTCAAGTTGGTAGATTTACAAGAGATGGGTTTTCAAGTTCTTATTTCGGAAATCTTACTGAAAACTATAGTTACCCAATTATTAAAGTCCCCGAGATCAATCTTGCAATGGCAACTACAGCTTCCGCTGCTTTTCCGATCGGACTACCGCCTATAAAACTAAAAAAGGATAAATATTTCCCCCAAGTCGACTTTATAGATATTTTAGAGAATCATCGTAAGATATATATTTCAGATGGCGGCATAGTAGAAAATCTGGGAGTTCAGACGTTACTAAAAAGCAATAGATATGGGGCTAACGACATAATTTTGAGCGATGCAGGCACTAAAGAAAATGCCTGGTATAGATATCCTATTTTTAGTGCGACAGTATCTTTTGCCACTTTTTGTTTGAGTCCCAATATACTTACACGACTCTTAACGTTGATGAACAATAAGCAAAACCGTTCAATGAGAAGAATATCTGTACTTGAAACTGAGATATCAAGATTGGTCGATATGTTTCGTAAGGTAACGTTAAAAAATGTCCAAAATATAAAGTCTCAAATAGGGTATAACTCAACTGCTGGCAGGAAAAGGATCATTTTAGTGCAAATAAATCAAAAGTGGTCTGAACTTATTGAAAAGATACCACTGTGGCGTTTTAAGAAGCTATCAATTAACCCTGACAGTCAATGTGAAGGAATTGAAAAACAGCTTCTTCTGAAAGGAATTGATTTATCAAGGGAGAAAAAGATTTATGACGATATGGGAGGAGATGAAACAGTTGAAATTCTAAATAGCATTAAAACTGGTTTTACCTATCTAACTCGAAGTGAAGTCAACAATCTTATCCAGCAAGCGAGTTGGCAAATGCATGCGTTACACAAAATTTTTTGGTAATTAGTGGAGGGTGAAATGTACGAAATTAAACGCATACAACATCCTGTTGGACAGGGTTGTTTCCACAGCTTTGAAATCTCAAATAAAGATCAAAAATTCACTTACATATACGACTGTGGTTCAGATAACCTTACAGAACTCCACAGAGAAATCGATGTTTATACTGAACTATATGGCAACGATAAAATCGATTTATTGGTATTATCTCACTTAGACAATGACCACGTAAACGGTGTAGAACGACTATTAGCAAACATTGATGTTGAAACAGTAATGTTACCTTATCTTCATTTTTGGGAAAGGCTTTATTTATTTTCAGATGCTTGCCACAATAAATCGTTGACAACTGGGTATTTTGATTTAGTTGCAGATCCTGTAACTTGGTTTCAAAGTAGGGGGGCAAAGAGAGTTGTCTTTGTCAGTTCTTCTATGGGTGGCGATGAGCCGACGAATCCAGATGCTCTGTCACCATTGGGACCAGATTTTAATGGTGATAACGATTCGGACCATCATTTTTTTTTAAAAATGCGCTCTTATAAGGATGGAAATTATAACCGCCCTGATATTAAGTCATCATCTGAAGTATCTATTAGCTTTTTACCTCGCAGCGAGGAAATTTCAATTGCTACTAACCGTGGTCCTTTATGGGTAATTGTTCCATTTAATCATCCTGAACCAGTAAATTTCGAAAGATTTATCAAAGAGTTAAAAAGGTTGTTAAGAATAAGAGTGCTTGGAAAAAGAAACTATTTCTCTGTTACAAAAAGAATTAAAAAGATACTTTCAAACAAACATTTGCGTAAAGAATTAGCCGACCTGTATTTTTTAATTAGAAAAGATCGTAATCTATCCTCAATGTCAATCTACTCTGGTCCAGCACGAAATGACGGAAGAGTTTATCACCGATGTAGGGGAATTAAATTCGAAGAACAAGATGAATTGTTTGAGTTTTCACAAAGGAGATGGTTTCGCAGAAAACTAAGACATCGAAAGTACCAATATTTTCATGAGGAAATGGTAAGAAGTGGTGGTAAGGGAGGGTGGCTTGGGACTGGAGATTCCAATTTTAATAGCAGAAATAGACTGCAAGCTTTTTCAGACTTTTATAGAAGGCACATTGGTTATGTTTCTACTTTCTTACTTCCTCACCATGGATCTAAGAACAACTTTAATGGCTCTTCTTTAAAAACGCAGCTTGATGAAGTTTTAGGGATTGCCGCTGCCTCAAGTAGCAATACATATGGTCACCCTGATCCTATACTTATGCATACTCTTAATTATAGAGGGGTAGCACTCTGCGTTAATGAAGATACAAGATCTTCTTTTTATGAAGAGCTTTTCTATGAAGTATAATGTAAGATAAAAATATAAACGTACCACATGATCAACCATCCCTATAAAAGCAGATAACGACAAGTTTGAGAGAGTGGTAAAGGCCTCAGGGCAGATGGAGGAGTGAGGGAGACTGCCCCAGAGGGTAAACTTTAGTACTGAATAATTAGGAATTGAAATGGAAAACGCTCAGGAATTTCAGACCCAGCTCGAGAAAAACACTGCCAATACAGTTACAGGCTTCTTGTTGAATTGGGCCGAAAGAGCCAAAACTCAATTTCTCTTAAAGAAAAGAGACAGAGTAGCTTTGAGCTCCTATATTGAAAACTTTAACAATAAGTATGGAGTGGTAAAAATATTTGGTATTGCTGACCCAATACCGCTTGAAAATATTTATGTGAATGTCAAGACCATTAGAGGAGAAAGTTTATCCTGCTATAAATCAATCAGTGATCTTGAGAAAGAATACCTTGCAAACAACCAAAGAACCTTTTTTATACACAGTGAAATAAAAATGCCAGGTATGGAATTAGTTAATAATTATCAATATATTAATATTTTAGGTCCACCCGGTTCTGGGAAATCAACTTTTTTAAAAAGGATTGCGTTTGAAGCATTGTTGCCGAGAAAAGATTGGAAGCTAAATGTTCCAAACGAAGATGTAAACAACCATCCATCTCAACCCGGAAAATTCAAACATAATAGTTTTCCAATATATCTCGAGTTGAAACGAATTGACTTTAGTATAAAAAAACCAATTCAGGAAGGTCTAAGACAAGAGTTAAATACTTTTGGTTTTTCAAACTTGAGTCGATTTATTGACTATCATTTAGAAGAAGGTAACTTTCTCTTAATTTTAGATGGCTTTGATGAGATTAGTAAATTAGATATTGATACTGCAGTAGACGCAATTAGGAATTTTGTTCATAAATACAGGAGTAATAGATTTATTATTTCTTGTAGAACAGCCTTCTATAAAGACTATTTCGAACTATTCTCAGACTTCAGAATTTGTGAATTTGATGATCGCCAGATTGACACCTTCATAAACAATTGGTCTATGAATAATTACACCTTTGATGAAGAAGCCATAAGTGATTTATCACAATTAACTAAATCCCCTGAACAATTATCTACCTCTGAGCTTGCAATAACACCTTTACTCCTTGCGCTCATTTGCATAGTTTACAGCAGAAAAGGCAGGCTTCCAACTCTTAAATCGTTACTTTTTAGGCAAGCATTTGAAATTCTTCTACAAGAGTGGGCTGCCAGCAAAAGAGTACATAATGAAGATATATACAAAGACTTGAACCCCGATTTAGAAGCTATAATGTTAGCGGAAATCGCAAATTACTTTTTCGTTAATGAACAGTTGTTTTTTCAAAAATCTGAGCTTTTAGATCAAGTTGGGCAGTTTATGTCAAACATTTCAAATTCGCCAAAAACCTTAAATAGAGCACAAATCTTAGAGGCGATAGAAATACAACAAGGACTTTTTGTAGAAAGGGCTAAAGGGATCTATTCATTCTCTCATTTATAAATACAGGAGTATTTAACAGCGGTTTATTACGATAAACATCCTGAAAAAATAAAAAATGTCGTTGACGCTTTCTTCTTCGATGAAAGGTGGAAGGATGTCTTTAGACTTCTTTCTGGCCTTATGCATGAACCACTCCCATTAATTACAGAAATACTATCCCTCTTAGAAGGATATAAGAAAAAAAACCGGTTAGATCACCAATTCAGTAAATTCCGGCATGCTCTTTCAAATGGGGAAAACGTTGACAAAGAATTATGCGAAAAAATCACTATTGTTTATATATTACTATCACTTCATATAGCAGCCAAAAAAACTGAACTTTTAGTGTTATGTAAGCAAACCAAACGGATTATAGAAAATTTAACCTATCTTTTTAGTACTCCCAACCAATATACAGGCGAAAATCTTCTTGAAGAAGGCTATCTTGGCATTCTAACCCCTATCACCGACATTAACACTAATGACTTCTTTATTTTAGACAATATAAAACGAATAAAGAGTAAAGTCGACTACGTAGCCAATAGGGTTGAAGCGGCATTGCAGGCATATGAAGATGATGTCAAGACACTACTCAAAAGAATAACTACCCACGATGAGGAATATCAGTTAAGCATTGACTGGGACGGTGATATTGTTGAGACTTATAAGAATGAAGAGTTTGATAAGGCCAACAGCTTATTCTTTGAATTAAAGGCTGCAAAAGTCGAGATAGACAAATTCATATCCCTTCTTACTGATATCCATACAATGAAATCTGATCTAACATACTTTCGAACTCTTTGGGTAAATATACTTTCAGAAGCTGATTTGTTAGACCAGTATGGCCAAATAGATACATCAATAAAATTTATACTAAACTATATGACAGCATACCCTGATCGAGCCGCAGATCAAAACAATTTCAAAACCGAATGTAGTACTATACTTAGAATAGTTGATATGATTTCTTTTGGCAACACTAAGGAGGGTATTTCTAGAGAAAAATCAATGAGCTTACCATCTATGAATCATTTAAGTAGATTTATCTGTCGCAATTTTAGAATTAACTTAGATATTGACGGAATGCAGATTTTCTTTAGAGATCCAATGATTCAGTACATCAAGCATTGTACTGAACTATATGCTATAAAAAACTCGGCAACACGACTAAATAGAGAAACACTAAAAAAAATACAGCATAGCATTTTCAATTAAAGCTTATAGTCACAACGCTTTCGATAGTATCTTAACTCTAAACTTCACCCAAAAATATCAATAACAAGCCCAATAATCCTCTCCCCCTTCTTTGTTAAATGGAAAATATGCCTTCTCGGATCTTCTGGATCTGGTTCATTAACGATTAGCTCATAACCAGTCTTAGTACGAACGCCATCTCTGTTCTTGACAACCAGGTCACTGAGTTTCCTTACGGATCTCCCTACAGCAACCTGCTTCATGTCGAGTGCTTTCTCGATGTCTGGTGAAGTACAGCCAGGATTCAGTGCAATGTAGGTGAAGACGCTGATTTGCTGTACCGGCATAGTACCTACCATTGTCCTGATAATTTCTATCGATTCGAACCATTTTTCTATTGATTTAGTCTCCATTACCCTACCTTATTCTGTCGTTAAGCAAAAATTATTTACATTTTTATTCTAAACACAAGGCACACACAATTCGTATATATACATAAGTGACTATAATGTAAAGGTTTAATTATAAAAGGTTAGTCACCCCCTTTTTTTTCTTGACAAACAAGTCGCTTGTGATTAGATTGCCCTTCAGAGATCGGAAGGATAGCCAAGCAGTCTCACCAAGTACCATTCTCGGATAAACCAAAACCAATATCCGAAGTGCCTTAAATTTAACTGGACTCTAAACGACACCATAGGTGCGTATGCAGCTTGCCTGTGCCCTCAAGTCATACCCTTGAGGTGCGCCCACTGGTAGCGGAGTCAACCTGAAAGGGGGTGATATCTAAATCCTCTGGAATCAGCAGAGGTGGCGAGAGCCGCAAGCTTTGGACATATAGCAGATAAGGACAGTAATAGCCCTCTACTGCGAGTCATAATTGAGTCCTTCGGGACAATGAGATTCTGGCGAATAGGTAACTACATTTAACCAAAAGCTCAATAGCACCTTTGTTGAAGAAGGTGCTTTAATTAAGGAGGAGAAAACTATGAGAGGACCATAATGATAAATTGAGAATCTGAAAGAGAAATCTATACCTTTTATAAAACGCCCCAAACTGGGGCACAAACGATGGAGGAATTTTTATGAATAAAACTAAATGGCGCTCTGCCAGATAATAATGGCAACTTCGAATGGATGGGCAAAGGTGAAAGAAGCCTCCGCCTATGCCGGTGTCAAACCAAGGACATTCAGGAAATGGTTTTCTGAAGGCCTGAGATCAGTAAGAACACCAACAGGAACGATCCTCGTCAAACTTGAGTGGATCGACATTTTTTTGGAAAGGTTCGAAATCAACAACAACCATGATGGTATTACCGACATCGTAAACTCAGCCCTTGATGGTCTGATCTAATCGAAAGGAGATCAACTATGCAAATTAAGTACAACCACACTAATGAATTTGAGGCTGCTAACTAATGAGTGTGAACGCAGTCCTAAATCAGGATATGAAAATGTTTCGGAATCAGGACCAGTTGGGATTTTCGCTTATCCCACTGGATGGCAAAAAACCCATTGAAAAAAACTGGCAGCAATGGTGCCAAGCTAAAAGGGATTTCAGGAAGGTAGACTTCGTAGGAAAAAATGCTGGAGTCTGTTGTGGTCCAGCGAGTGGAGTACTGGTTCTGGATATTGATGAACCAAAGGCATTTGAAGCCTTACTTACAGGAAACGGATGGTCAATTCCAGACACATACTCAGTACTTACAGGCTCTGGAAAGCCCCACTACTATTTCAAGTACCCAGAAAATGGAAGGGAGTACCGAAATAAAGGGTTTAAACATCCAATTTACAAAAAGCTAACCGTCTTCGACATTCGAGGAGATGGGGGGCAAGTTGTAGCAGCAGGATCGATTCACCCAGATACGGGTGGACAATACACAATTCATCAGGACGGTCCTGTTGCAGAAATGCCCAAATGGCTGGAAAGATATGTTGATGAAGGCAAGTTGAACACTGATGTTCTATTGAACAAGCCTCTGCTTTTTCCAGAGGCAGAAGAGTTCATTAAGAGCCTTCAGCTATCATCTAAAGCACAAAAACTAATTTTGGAAGGTAAGCCTAAAGGGGAACGGTCCGAGGCAGTCTGGTCTGTATTACTGGCTCTTATTAGAGCAGGGACTGATATACAGGCTATCTGGTTCATTTTCGATCATTACCCTATCGGTCAAAAATATAGAGAAAAGGGATCAAGTAAAACAGCATGGCTGCAAGATGAAATTGATAGAGCAAGCGAGAATGTTCGAACTTTAGGAGGGACTGTTAGGCCCGACTTTCAGGATAGAGAACCCTACCCTGAGATTATCGATGAACTAAACTCAAAACACGCTGTCGTAACTGCTGGAGGAAAAACCCTTGTCCTTAATGAGGTCATTGATCCGGTATTCGGAAAGCAGGGCATCACTTTTTCGAGTATCGCAGACTTCAAAAACCGGTATGCCAACCGGAGAGTGAGTGATCCTGATCATAGAGGACAGGATGTAAACATTGCAACCTACTGGTTCCGATCTGCTGGTCGAAGGCAATATCAAGGGATCGTGTTCAGTCCAGAAGGTGATGTGCCAGGGTACTATAATCTCTGGAAAGGATTCGGTGTCGAACCCATCCAGGGCGACTGGTCTCTAATGGAAGTCCACATTCGTGAAGTGATTTGCAGTGGTGATCCTGAAGCATATGAGTACCTATTTGCTTGGATGGCTCAGTTGGTTCAAGAACCTGGAGGGTGGAGACCTGGAATTGCGGTTGTACTCAGGGGGAAGCAAGAAACCGGCAAGGGCGTTTTTGTGAACACCCTTGGCAAAATCATCGGCAATCACTACCTGCACCTCACTAATCAGAGGCAACTGACGGGTAAGTTCAACAACCATCTGAAGGATGCATTGCTTGTTTTCGCTGATGAAGCCTTCTGGGCTGGTGCAAAAAACGAGGAAGGTGTCCTCAAGGCTCTGATCACGGAGGATCAGTTCATGGTCGAGCCAAAAGGAAAGGATGTATTCGCTGTAAAGAACCACTTGAGGTTAATCGTTGCCAGCAACAACAAGTGGGTTGTTCCTGCTGGCGATAATGATCGCAGGTTCTTTGTTCTCGATGTTAGCGATATCCACATGCAAGATAAAGAAGGCTGGTTTGTCCCCATCATGGAACAGATGAACAGCGGTGGCCGTGAAGCCATGCTCTATGATCTGCGTAACTATGATCTTACTGGTGTCGAACTGAACAAGTTCCCACACACGGAGGCAAGGCTTGAGCAGATCCTTCACAGTATGTCCACTTTGGACAAGTTCTGGTTGGATCGCCTTCAAGATGCTGATGATGAGCAATGGGAAACAGAAGTGGGTATAGGAGCCCTCTATGATCAGTACCATGAGTACAGCCAGAAGATGGGGGACCGGTACCCTCTGAGTAATGCTCAGTTCGGTAAGGAGTTACGGGCAATCTGCCCGGAATTGAGAAAACTACGGAAGGCTAAGTACAAAGGACACCCCAGGAAACCACATTATGTGCTTCCTGATCTTGGATCTTGCAGAAGATCGTTTGCTGAGTACATCGGACAAGAGGTGAACTGGGGTTAGTTGACCTGGTTATGGCACAGGAGTGCCCCTCCAGTTGTATGCTTTAACCACTTGAAATTATATGATTGTCTTGGCATGGCATAGGTGACCTACCAGTTTTGGATTTTTAGAAGACCCGTACTCTTCCAATCAAAAAGAACAGATAATACAAGAGGGGTATTAAATAATTCAAATAGTGGTAGGTCAGGTAGGTCACGTTGGACAGAGCTTAGAGAGATAAGGGTTTACAGTGACCTGGATAGGTGAAGAAGGTAGGTCACAGTAGGGCACAAGGTGGGGGAGGCGCCCCCTGATGTTGTGCATCTTCTTCTTATCCTCTTGATCAAACATTAACTGCGGTATCACTGACCCAATCAGGGATATCGCCAAATACATCTTAATCAAAACTCATAGGGGAAGGCCCCAAAACCTTCCCCCGAATAATTTTTGACTTCACTTTTACAGGAGGAACAAAAAACTATGCTTACTGATACGAAAAACACCGAAAGCCAGAACACTGAAAAGATCATCATGAACCCCGCTCACCCTGATTGGTGTTACTTTACTGACCTTATGAGGGCCTCGCAATCTTACAATCGGATTAGTCTTATCAACGAAAACATGGATCAAAACTTGACTTGTAACAAGGATTACACCTTCACAAGAAGGGTTCTTGCGAGTTACCCGGATGTGGATGTCGAAGGCACTCTTGAGTTTTTTAAAGTGTTCGGATGGTTCTGTGATTGTGAAATTATGACTCACTTACGTTTTACTCACAACTTGGAAGAAAAAGAGCTTCGGGAAAAGTTAAAACCATTTGAGAAGCTGAAGGATGATGACCCCGGGATATATCAAATGATGGTTGGACGGATTGATTATATTTTTCCGCATTCATTTCATGAAATCTATAGAAACAACCTGTGTCTGTAGAGGGGTATACCCTGAATCGCTAACCTCATAAGATCCCTGGTGGGGGGTACCCCCCCGTACCCCCCCCCCTCGGGTAATCAGCAAATCTGTAAATTTCTATCTACTTGAATTAATTACCATTAAAGCTAGACATTGAGGGTTTTGTGTGATAGGTCTTTTCTAAGACTAACAATCAGAAGAAAGGAGACCAAATATATGGGAGTCAGAGTGCGGGAGAAAGTTAAAGGATCTGGAGAGTATTGGATCTTCATTGATCATAAAAACAAACGTAAATCAAAGAAAGTTGGTCGTGACCGTAAAAAGGCAGAAGAAGCGGCAAAGCTCATTGAGGCCAAGCTTACGCTTGGTGATTTGGGTGTTCTTGAACAAGAAGAACCTGAACATCTATTTTCAGAATACGCCAACCTCTGGCTTGAAGAATATGTAGCTAATACTTTAAAAGCTTCAACCTATCGTGGCTATAAATCTATCCTGAAAAAGCACCTTGAGCCTCATTTCGGTAATAGAGCGTTGGAATCTCTGACCAAATCAGAGATCCGCTCATTTCTGTTAGGCAAGATGAGAGACGGTCTATCACCTGGAAGGGTCAAGAGGATTCATTCAGCCCTATCTGGCATTCTATCTCAGGCAGTTGAGGATGGTATTATTTTAGTGAATCCATCATCTCGTTTAACAAAATATCTGCAAAAAAAGGATCAATCACTTGATAATGAAATTACACCATATACTGCCACGGAGCTTGAAAAGTACCTTGATACATGCAGAGTGAATTTTTCGAAACATTATCCGCTGATGCTAACTTTTGCCAGAACTGGCTTAAGACTGGGGGAAGGACTTGGTCTCAGATGGTGTGATATTGATTTCAACGGTGGCTTCCTTGAAGTCCGTCAGTCTATTGTAGATGGAAAGGTTACATCATCCAAGGCGGGAAAAATCAGGCGGGTACTATTAACGCCCCAATTGATCAGCGTCCTGAAGAAACATCGCACCAACGAAAAAAGAAAGGCTCTTGAAATCGGATCAACACAGCCCCTGGAACTGGTGTTTACCAGTTCAACTGGTACTCCATTAGATCAGCGAAACATTAGAGCAAGAATACACTATAAAACATGTGAGAAGGCTGAATTGAAGAGGGTTAGAATCCACGATTTGCGGCATTCTTATGCAACAATCAGGATTGGAGCTGGTCACAATATTGCAGATGTTTCCAAACAGCTTGGGCATTCATCGATCAAAATTACAATCGACACTTATTATCATTGGATGCCGGAGCAAGGTAACGATCAGATTTCAGATCTTGATAATCTTGGAAGATCACACCCATCCGCACCCTATCCGCACCCAGACCGCCCAAAAAGAAAAGAGGCACTCACAGTATAACCGTAAGTACCTCTTTTCATTGCCCTAACATGGTGCCGAGGGACAGAATCGAACTGCCGACACGGGGATTTTCAGTCCCCTGCTCTACCGACTGAGCTACCTCGGCTCGAGGCATCCGCGAGCGGTTTTATCCGCTCTCAGAAAAGTCGGATTTATACTCGTTTCTAAAGATAAGTCAAGTTATTTCTTAGAAGCAGTTTAAAATTGCGTCTAAGAGCCAATCTCTGCGTTGGATCGCTGAATCTAATCCTCGAAATATTTCATATATTCCTCCGGTTAGATACAACAACCCGCCTTGACATTGACCCTGATCCACCACTTTAAACTGCTTCTACCACTCTGTTGCACAGTTTTTTGTGCAGCCCTTGCACAGCTTTTTGTGCAAGGGCATACAAGCCGGCTATCGGCAGCCCTTTCCGGCCTCAAACCTTCAAGAACAATGCCTGTCCCAACCACTTGTTTATACAGGCTAAAGTAATTATTTTGAAGCGTTCCAAAAAAAGTCTTTCCAAACCGGGCCTGCTGGCACACTTCGTGGAGTATATTAAAGAAACCTGGATGGTGCGATCCTCCTCCTTCCCCAGCCCGATAACCCATCCCACCCGGGAGGGTCGCCCATTTAGGCCAGAAGCCCGCTCAGCGGCGCCTTTTAGCCCGATATCTTTGTTGGGCACGCGCTTTAAACCTTCAAATTTACCACGCAAGGCCTTGGCTCCGCTGGCACCTCCGGCTTGGACCGCACGCCCGCCACACGTGCCCGGCATAACTCGCAGAGCGAAGACGGGATCTCGGCCTAAAATTCACCGCTGAGCGGGCTTCTGGTTTTTTATTGTCTTGGAAGTTGGAATCTAAATGTCGTGCCGTCGGCTTCGGTCGAGGTAAATGAGACCGCTCCTTTCAAATAGCGTTCGCCGAACAGCTTCATGGAAAAGGTCCCCAGCCCGCGGCCGAAATTAGCCTTGGTGCTGAAATGGCGCTGGAATACCCGTTTCTGGATGTCCTCGGGAATGAACCCGGCATTCCAGATTTCCCAGGTGATGTGGGCCGGCTCTACCAGGGTGGTGAGCTTGACCGTGTCACCCTCCGCCGAAGCTTCCAGGGCATTGATGATCATATTGCCAAGTACCCGGGAGACCAGCAGGGCATCCGTTTGGAGCTTGATGTTCTCACGGGGCCATTTTTCCACGATCGTCTTACCGTTGGCGGACCGGTGCCGGTGGATTAGAAGACCGGTCTCCTGTTGAATCCGGTCGGTAGAGGTTTCCGCCGACTTGATGGGGATATATTGGGCGTCCTTGCGGCTGGAAAGGCTCCGCTGCAGCGCTATCTCTTTCTGCAGCCTTTCAATGGCATCATTGATTTTGCGTACTTCCTTGTTATCCGGCAAATCCATGGACAGGATCTCGCCGTAACCACTCAAGGTGGAAAGCAGATTATTGATATCGTGAAAGAAGACACTTTCCAGATTGGCCCAGAACTGCTGCTGGGTTACATCCTGGGCTATAACCAGTATCCAGCGATTGCCTTCAATGGTAATCGGGTGCGCTTTGATGAGCAGGGAGAGATCGTGTTTGGCCCCATCCAGAACAGCGGTCAGGGCGCATAGCTGTTCATCGGACCGGTTCTCCTTTATGGCCGTCATCATGGCGATGGCCGACCCGCAGGTCGAGCAGTAAGCTGTGGTTCCGCATCCGCCGGGCTGTTCATAGGCGTGCTCGCAATTGAGGCTTTCACCCAGACGCAGCCCCAGGACCTTGTCGGGGTCGTTTATTCCCAGGGTGGCTGGAAACGCGTCGTTGATAGCCACTACCTGGCGGTCTTCATTCAGCACCACCAGCAGACCGGCCATGGTGTCCAGCAAGGCGGTCATCACCGGGCTTTTGCTGACAGCTTCAACTTGTTGGTTGAACACCCGGACGTCCGTTCACTTGGCTGGTAAAAATTGGGTCTCCATTGTCAGCGGGTTCCTTTCCCAGTTTCCATTATTGCTTACAAACCCTTAACACCCCGCCCCAAGGCCAAGATTGGGCCGAGCAAGTTTATTTAGATCGTTTTTACGCAAACCCGGCCCGCACATGCTCAATCGAACGCCAGTCCAAATTCAACAAGCGGGCAGCCTCACGGTCCACCTCCCAAGGATCGCGGCCGGCAACAATCTTGTTGACCGGCGGTTCGCAATGCCGGCCGCCCAGATGGTAATCCGCCAGACCGACGGTGCCGTCCATGATGGTCAGGTCCGGGGTGATATAACGATTGAGATCGATTATAGATTGCTGCATCCGGCCATGGAAGACCGCCTTCTTCCAGCTCCCGTACCGGCCGGAATAGTGCTCCGGCGGGGCAAATCCCAGCATGTTCTTCAGGCTCCCGGTCAGCCCAGCCAGCGAGTGGGCCTTCAAGACCGGAACCGAAATGATAAAATGGGTGAAGGCTATCTCCGGCAGAATCATCTCCGGGAATACCGGGCAATCGGGCCGCTCCCGGGTCGTGAGCGGTGCATGATTCAAATCTAAAAGTACACCCTCGTCATACTTACGCGCCAGCGTTTCGTATCCCAGGCTGGCAAACACCTCTCCCGTCTCCAGCACACTGTCTCCGCATCCTTCCGCAATGACAACGGGCACATCACTGCAGGCCTGAATATATTCTATAATGGCCGCGCAGCAGGCTGCCGGGGTTGTCACCGGATGGGGCGAATCGTTGATCAGGTTGGGCTTGATCAATATGCCGGAGCAGCTTCGGAACGAATCATCAACATCAAGAGCCTCCAGTGCTGCGGCAACCGATGTTACGTATGATTCGAATTCGACAATCGCTAAATCCACCGCTGATCCTTCCTATAGTTGCCCTGTGGCGCAACCGGCCAACAGATTGGCGTCCGGAGCCAATGACACCTGTGGATTCAATATTATTCTTATCCCAATGGGCAGTTCGAAACCAGGCCGGCCGGATTCACCCGGTCGACCACTGCCGGACCAGAACCACTCTTCTTTAATTGGTCGGACTTTAATGCCGAACCTTTCGATCTCACCGGCCACCGGGCATGAACTGCGGTAGCATCCACAGGGGTAATACGAAAAGAAAATTATAATATCAAAAGGTTATTTTGGTGAGACGACAGAGCGGCCACCCAAACCGGAATAACGCCACTTTGTGTTCAAACGACCACCAGCATAACAGAGGATGGGTAAAATGAAACCTAAAAATACCCTGGAAAGCAACTGGCAATTTTCACATGGATCCATCATGCGCCGTAACGATGGCCGGGATATCTGCCTGTTTATTCCGGACTTGGACCTGGATGTGCGCATTCACCTGGTCAAGTCCTATCGGAAGACGGACGGCTCTCCCTGGTACGATGACTACGAAGTCACCGGATCGGACGCCATCAATCGCAATGTGGTCCTGGCGCAGGCCAGTTACGACTATGATGATAAACTGGCACTCTCCGCCAGTATTTTGAATCTGGACCTGTTCTGTACAGCAGACACCCTTGAAGAAGCGGTTGTTGATGTTCTCTACAACAGTATGTAGAAGCGGTTTTAAAACTTCCCATCAAACCCAATCTCTGTGTTAGGCGCGAATATCAGATCCTCGAAATCCTAGCAGTATTTCCCACGATAGGCATTGGCTGCGCTGGCACCTCCATTCTGATATTCACGGCCGCCTTGACCTTGAGTCCGATTGAAAGTTCAAAAACCGCTTCTTGTAGAATTACATTTTAACACCAAAATCATAAAAATTCGGGCAGTTAGCGATCGACAGAGGACTGCAGCCGGTAGGATGTGTAAACACAGAAAGGAACGGCCATGCTGAGGCTGGGGAGGATGGTCCAGAAGATGTTCGGTGTCCCGACTTGCGAATGGACCCCTATTAGAAAACCGGCGGCCGCGCCTACGGTCAAAATAGTCGGCAGTGTCAGCTGGAGCAGCCTGTTGCGCATGCACCGGAAAATAAACGTAACCGCTTTGATCATCACAAGCGTCATAAGCATGCTTACTGTGCCCTGGGCCGTACCGGAGGTCACCCCGACCGTCAGGCCCGCCGGCTGGTTGACATAAAAAGCCCAGCCGCCCCAGACCACGAATGCCAGCAGGGCTGCCCCCCAGTCATACAATCGGCTGGTTTTGGCATCGGTGCCGGCCTGTCTGATCTCCTTCATATGAAACCCGATTTATCCATAGGGTTGCCGCGAAATGGTCTGCGGTTTCCTCGCCCTGCACCCGGCCCTGAGCGCAGGGCCGTCAGGTTTTGCGGTACTGGGCCACCTGTCTCGAGATAGCCGCCAACTCCCCGCGTTCATCCCAGATCTCGCCATCTGATTCCAACATACTGCCGTTTAAAAAACGGGTTCGAAAGACGCATTTGAGCCGCCTGGTATGCGGTCGATTACGCAGGTTGACGCTCATTTCGAGGGTGGGCACCCAGGCTACCATGCCCTGGGTAGCGAAAATCGGCGGTGGAAAGGCATCTGCAACCAGTACCAGGGCCGGCGCATCAAAAGGGCGATCGTCCTTGAATTTAATCCAACCGCGCAACTCCGCCCGTTCCCCCAGCTTCCCGTTTGTCCAGCCGGCACATTCCGGATCCAGCAGTACATCCATGTTGTCGAACAGGGTATAGCCCGGCATTTGCCCAAATTGAATGCATTCTTCCGGAGGGGCCAGGGTTGGGGCCGACTTTTCGTAGCGGGTATCCCTCCCGTTGGCTGGGCCGTTGCTCAGGGTGACCAGGGCCCGGGTTTTCTCAACCCCTTCTTGAAACAGGCTGACCTGCCAGCGGTCGAAATGCCGCGAGGCGCCCATGCGGCCGGCAACCAGTAAAGCCGGTCCCGGCTGCGACCGGGCAATGAAGTTTGCGGTTAGAATGGACAGGCCCTGTTTAGGACTGGCCTCCAGAGCCGCTCTGGCCAGCAGGGCCATAAGGTAGCCGCCATCCGGCGTTGCATTGATAGACCAGCGATCGCTTACTGTAGCCTGAAAACGTCCGGCACCGTCCGATCGCAGTTGGATATCCTTATCGAAAATATGCATCCTGTCACCCCTATAAAGAAATTGGGCCAGATATTGGGTCAGGTAGTGGGCTGCTGACCGGCCTTAAGCCGATTAAGGGCCGCAATACTTACCATGATTAACAATCCGCCCGTCCAGAATTGAATCGTGGTTGGGTCGTCCAAAAACACAATTCCAACCGCCGCGGTAAAAATCACTTCGCTGGACATGAACACCCCGCCTTCCCATCCGCGGCAATAGAAGAACCCCTGGTTCATCAGCAGCTGAGCCAGTACCGAACAAAAAATGATGCCAGCGATCATGAGCCCCTCTACCGGATTGGCTGGCAAATCGGTTCCAGGACAAACATCGGCAAAGTCACCAGGGCCCCCATGGTACAAAAATATAGATAGATGACGACCGGCCCGTTATTTTCGCGCAGGGACCGGATCAGGGTCACCGTGATACCGGCAAAAATGCCCCCAATCAGTGCTATGGCCTGGCCGAACAGGCCTCTGGTGAGTTCGAAATCAAACAGGATAGCAACTCCGACCATAACCAGGAGGATACAGGCGGCTTCAAGTTTTCCGATCCTTTCGCCGTAAATCAGGAAAGAGGCGATCGCGGAAAACGCTGGAAAAGAATAGAAAATGACCAGGGCGGTCGACACCGGCAGCAGCCGGATGGCGGTAATGACCGAAATGAAAGCGATCGATCCTGTACAGCCGCGTATAATCAATAAACGGGCATTATGCCCGCGGTAGGGGTTGCTGCGGCGCCCGAAGACGGCCAGCAGGACCAGCATGCCGCCGCAAAATCGGTAAAAACCAATGTGCCATACATTGAAATGGGGTCCCAGCAGCTTCACCAGCATGTTCAGGGCCGTGAACAGCATAGCCGCCGACAGCATGAACAGCGGTCCGGCCAGGGCCGCTTCAAGCTTCAATTTTTCACCCGTCTCCATATCGTCCCGTTCCGGCCGTTGTTGCCGGGACGCTGCCAGAGCATGGGAATCATTCACCGAGTGCCCCGTACATTACGGCCGCGGATTGCCTGTTAACATTATTTAATCTGCCCGGCAACCCCCCCCCGGTCGTACCCGGGCCAAGGTGACCTTTCCAGGGGGCAGGCATATTGTATTGGCAATGCCGTGATGTTTATGGTAAATTTTTATAGCTGTTCTCTTCTACATAAGACTCCTCAGCACTTGTTACCCCTCGACGGCACCACTCGATACGATGCGCGACCGCCTGATCAGCCGGCCCGGTACAATTTTCAACCATGAGGAGGGTGAGATGCTGACAACTGTTTTCATCAAACGGCAGATGGCTACGGGTTCCGACAAGGAGTTTTTGGCATTGATCAAAAGGCTGCGGGTCAACGCCATGGAGCATGCCGGCTATATCTCCGGGGAAACCCTGGTGAGCACCGACGACCCCCAGGAACTGCTGGTCATCAGCAGGTGGCAAAGCCGCGAGGACTGGAATGACTGGAAAGAGAGCGAGGTTCGTAAATCCATCGACGAGGCCCTTGAAAAACTTCAGACGGAGCCCACGGAATACAGGTCTTTTGTGTTCAGCAAATTCCGACTCACGGTGCAGAAGGGCTTTCCAAAAACTGAAGAGGAAATCGCCCTGACCGGAGCCTGAGCAGCACAGGTGCAAGACCGGCAGGTGCAGCGAGGATCCCGATCTGGACTTGAAGCACTTCATACTGGTGACAGTGATCACGTTGACAACCGGGAGCTGTATGTCAGCCGACATCCCATACGAGCATCCAGCGGTGGTAGTGGATCAAGAGGAACTGTATGCCGTTGTACAACAGCTGACCAGCGTCAAACCACCCCGCAATTATTACAATGTCATCTCGTTGGACCAAACGGCCGGCTATATATATGATCGTTTCGCAGCCTATGGCTTTCGCCCGGTGGAACAACGCTACAATATCGATCGCCGCAGCTACAAGAACATCCTGGCATCCTACGGTCCTGAAAAGGCACCCCGTTTCGTGCTGGGTGCCCACTATGATGTCTGCGGAGATCAGCCGGGAGCGGATGACAACGCCTCTGCGGTTGCCGGACTGCTGGCTGTGGCCGGCCTCTTTAAAAAACATGCCCCGTCGATCGATTTCCGGATTGATTTTGCCGCATATACCCTGGAAGAGCCGCCCGTTTTCCATTCGAAATACATGGGCAGCTACATCCACGCCAAAACATTGCATGCGGCGGACGTCAAACTACTGGGCATGGTCAGTCTGGAAATGATCGGCTATTTTACCGATGCCCCCAAATCCCAGGAGTATCCTATACCTTTCATGAAGCTTTTCTACCCTTCCCGCGGCAATTTCATCGGTGTCGTGGGAAATTTCGGCAGCCGCAAATTGGTCAACCATTTTCGTGACACCCTGGCCCTGTCCAACCTGGCAGTCGAAAGCCTGAAAGCACCGGCCCTTCTGCCTGGCGTGGACTTTTCGGATCACCTGAATTTTTGGAAATTCGACTACCCGGCCATCATGATCACAGATACCGACTTTTACCGGAATCCCCATTACCATGAACCATCCGATACCATTGAAACGTTAAATTTCGCTAAAATGGCGGAAGTCGTAAAAGGGCTTTACTGGGCCCTGCTCAATCTCCACAGAAAAAATTAGAAAAGTTTACACGCGGGAGAGGTGTTGAACCCTTGATCGCGATGGCAAAAAAGGGGGCACTATGCGGACTATAAGACAATTTGGCTCTCTGGCGTTTGTCGCTGGTCTTTTTACCACTGTATTTATCGGCATACCGTGGCATGTGATCGTAGCAGAAGATCCGGTCATCCCCTGGTGGCTGCGCGCGGCTGTATTCAGACTGCTGGGAGGGATTCTGATCGTACTGGTGTCCCTGGCGGCTGAACAGATGTCCCCGGCCGCGCAAACCCCGGACACGCCAGTAGAAGAAACCGACAGTGATATACTGCTGTTGAACTCTGATGAATTGCCAGGACGTAAGGTTACGCGGGTGCTTGGTCTGGTCCAGGGGCACACGGTATTCGCGGTCTGGCTGGGAAAAGACCTGTCCGCTATTGTGCGGCTGATCCTGGGCGGCGAACTGACCGAATACACCCAGATGATGGGGCAGGCGCGGGCCACTGCTGCCGCCCGCATGCGGGCCCAGGCTGCGGAGATAGGTGCCGATGCCGTAATCAACGTACGTTATATGACAACCAGCGTGGTCGGCAGCGCCGCCGAACTGCTGGTTTATGGGACTGCGGTAACGCTG
>Ga0126327_10000049_pt1 | contig 41439 bp, 37 predicted proteins | sample InaspJWI30metaG_FD_101392 | JGI IMG/M metagenome (GOLD analysis project Ga0126327, IMG submission 101392) | Marine gutless worms symbiont microbial communities from Oahu, Hawaii - Inanidrilus sp. 1 OAHU.JWI-30 metaG | ecosystem: Host-associated > Annelida > Digestive system > Unclassified... | reverse complement strand
TCTGCCGCGGCAGATGCCATATGCCCGGGCCATGGAGATGCTTTTGACCGGCGAACTGATCGATGCCCGTCAGGCTTTGCAGTGGGGCTTTGTCAATCGGGTCGTGGGACAGGACCGCTTGATGGAAGCGGCCCAAAAATACGCCGAGATCATCGCCAGAAACGGCCCGCTGGCCGTCCGGAACGTGAAAAAAGCGGTTCTGGAAAGCACCGGCATGCCCCTGAAGGAAGGACTCAACCGGGAAATGGAACTGGCCGTTCCGGTTTTCATGAGCCGTGATGCCCAGGAAGGCCCCCGGGCATTCAAGGAAAAACGCGAACCGGTTTTCAAAGGCACGTAAGCCGCCTCCCGCCCCTGCCGGCCGCCGAAGCCCCCGGAAGCCTCCCTTGGTTTGCAGGTAGCCCACATCTGTGTTATTGTTGTATATTCATGGAAATACCGTGAATTACTATTCTTTTCATTTCGAAATGAAATGTCGCCATACAGGGGGGAGAAATGACACGCATAAACTATCTGCCGCTTGTTCTCCTGGTTGTTCTGTTGCCTGCTGTGACAGCGGCGGAAATGTATCAATGGGTTGATGAAAAGGGCGTTCGGCACTTTTCCAACGAACCGCCCCCGGCCGGTACCCGGGCGGAATCCTACCGCGAGGTTAAATCCCGGGATACTGATGTACAATCCCGCAAAGAGCGCGAAGCCGCGATAATAAAAGAGACGGAGGCGGCCAATCAGCAACGGGAAATGGATGCGGCCGCGGCCAAGCAAAAGAAGGCCCGCAACGAGGCCATCGACGCCAAAAAGGCCGAAAAGGAAGCCCTGGGGGAAAGCATTTCCAAAAAACGCCGCTACATCAAACGCCGCGGTAAAACAGACATTAATAAACTCAGGCGTATAGACCAGGAACTGGAGGCACTGCGCAAAGACCCGAACGCCGACCCGAAAAAGATCAAAGCCCTGGAGGAGGAATACCAGGAGACCAAGGATAAATTTATCCACAAAAGCGGTCGGGGACGCAAGGGCACCAAGGACGAAGTCAGACGCTACCGTGAACTGGAGCAGGAGATCCAGGAACTCGAGAAATGAGACCCCACTTCATCATCCCGCTTGCCTTTGGTCTGCTCCTGACAGCGGTACCGGTGAGCGCTGAACTGCGCCAGTGGACCGATGAACACGGGGTGAAGCACTTCTCGAATAAAAAGGAGCTTCCGGAAGGGGTATCGGTCGAACGCTCCTACGAAGAGAAAGAAAGTTCCGGGAATGCCCCGGTTCGTCGCTGGAAACCTGCGCCGGCTAAACGCCCCCAGTCGAAACCGCCCCGGAACCAAAAACGCAAACCCAAGACACCCTACGAAAGAAAAAAGATTCTGGCCCAAATCCGGTCTCTGGAAGAAAAGCAAGGAGCCGTGTTTGAAAAAATCTACTCCAAACGCAGGTACGTCAAACGCCAGGGCAAGAAGGATATTGACCGCATTCGGCGCCTGGACGGCGAGATCAAGTCTCTGAAAGATGACGGTTCCCCGGATCCCGACACCCTGCAAAAACTCAAAGACGAAAGAGACGCGGCCAAGGCGCGGTTGTTCAATGACAACCTGCGTACCCGCAAAGGTGTGGGCGAGGACATTCGTGAGTATAAAAAACTTGAAGAGAAAATAGACGCCCTGCGAAAACAACTTTGAAACAAATCGCCGCGCAGTAGTTCTATAACCTATCTAAAAACCGGTTTCTGGTTCAAAATTCAGTATCGCTCCAAGCGCTTTACCCTACAGGAAGGCATTTTTGAGATGGGTTCTAATACATCCCCAATACCCTGGCGAAAACACTTACCCTGCCCGATCGGATTGCGGCCATGACTCAGATCCAGAATAGAATCGTTTACATTACGGGCGGTTCTAGCGGGATCGGCCTGGCTACGGCCCGCCACATGGCTGCCCGGGGCGCCCAAGTGGGACTATTTGCCCGGGACCCGGATCGGCTGGCCAATGCGGCCGAAACTGTCCGCAACGCCTGTGTCCGGAAGGAACAAACTGTATTCACCTTTTCGATGGACAACACCGATCTGGAGGACGTCAAGGCAAAGTGCGCCCGGGCGGTTGCCGAGTATGGGCCCCCTGACATTCTTATTGCAAATGCCGGTATTCCTATGGCAGGGCGTTTCGAAGATACCGATGCCGAGCGTTTTGATGCGGTTTTGAAAACCAACCTATACGGTACCCGGCATGTCATCGCCGCCTTGCTGCCCGCAATGAAAGCCCGGGGAAGGGGGCATATCATACCGGTATCTTCCGGAGCCGGACTTTTCGGGCTTTACGGCTACAGTGCGTACGGGGCCACCAAGTTTGCCCTGATAGGGCTGGCAGAATGTCTGCGCAGTGAACTGCTGAACCACCATATCCGGGTCTCGGTTTTTTGTCCGCCAGAAGTGGACACACCCCTTCTGAAAGCGGAAAAAGATGATCTCCCGCCCGTGACCAGGGCGCTTAAAAATCTGGGCGGCACCTTGAGTGTGGATTATGCGGCCGCGTACCTGGTGAAGGGCATCATCAAAAACCGCTTCATGATCATTCCAGGCTTCCGAGCCAAAGTCTTTTATTGGCTCAAACGCCTGGCACCGGCGCCTGTGTTCTGGGGGTTGCCTGATCTCATCGTCAAGAAAATGGATCGCTGATTTTTAATGTACGCGTTGAAACATATCCTCGGCCCGATGCGGGTTCCGTTTCTGGTCTTGACGCCGGCCTGTGTTCTGCTGGGGACCGGTACTGCGGTCTGGCAGGCCGGGCGGGTCGAAGGTCTGGCGGCTGGCCTGGCATTTATCGGCGCAATTGCGGCCCACATCAGTGTCAATGCGTTTAACGAGTACTATGATTTCAAGTCCGGCCTGGACCTGAAAACCGAACGGACACCCTTCAGCGGCGGGAGCGGGACCTTGCCGGAAAATCCGGATCTGGTTCCGATTGCCCTGATAACCGCCTGGGCGGCCTTTGCTGTCACCGCCGTCATTGGCGTTACCTTCTTACTGACCCGCGGCCCTGCTCTGCTGCCTCTGGGGCTGGCCGGCTTGATCCTGGTTTTCGGATATACCACCTGGTTTACCCGGGACCCTCTCATGTACCTGATCGCTCCGGGATTGGGATTCGGGCCCTTGATGGTGATGGGGACCCATTTTGTACTTACCGGGATTTACAGCCCGAATGCCTTCGTGGCATCCCTGGTGCCGTTTTTCCTGGTAAGCAACCTGTTGCTGCTGAATCAGTTTCCGGATGTCGCCGCAGACAGGAGCATCGGCCGCAAACATCTGCCCATTGTCATCGGGCGTAAAAACAGCAGCTACCTATATGGTCTCTTGCTGGTATTGACGTATCTAACCATAGGGATAGGTGTGGCGCTAAACTGGCTGCCGGGCAAGGCCCTGGTCGGAATGTTGACGGCGGTAATAGCTGTCCCGGCGGCTATTGGGGCCTGCAGGTACCATGACGATGTTGAAAAGCTGCTGCCCTATATGGGCATGAATGTGATTATTAACCTGGCAACACCGGTGTTGATGGCCGCCGGATTGATGTTTGCGTAGAAGCAGCTTGTATAAGGATTGCCATACTGTGCATGCCGGCCTGGCTCGCTAAACAAAGATGAATCACCCCTTATCCTGTTTTTGATTTAAGTCATTTCAACTTGATTTTATTCTGATCTAAACTGAGATAATAGCGGGGGTTATAGAACCCAGGCGAAATGCGATTCCAATAAGAGAAAGGTGTCTGACATGTCATTGCAAGAAAAAGAGGAACCGACTGAAAAACCGGATCCGGCCCTGGCCGCAGAAATCAACCAGCAGCTAAAGGATGGCATGCTGCCCTGTGCCGTGGCCCATGACATCGCCCGGAACCTGGAGGTTGACCCCCTGAAGGTCGGCCAGGCCGCTGATGCCCTGGAAATCTCACTGTCCAAGTGTCAGTTGGGGTTATTCGGTTATAAACCCAACAAGAGATCGTCAAAGCCGAGACTAACCCACCGGCTGACCTTCTGGCGGCGATTCAGGCTGCGGTCCAGAATGGTATGGTGCCCTGCAGCGATCTCTGGGAGATCGCCGACCGGTTCAGCGTACCCAGGTTGAAGGTCGGTAATGTGTGTGAGGGGCAGGGGATTAAAGTCAAGCCATGTCAGCTAGGGGCGTTTTAGCACTATCCTGAAGATGCTTGTAGCTTTAGAAGGGATTTGTAGTTGCTTTATCTATCAGATGTTTGCTGTCTATAAGCCATGGACTATATCAGCTAGTCCGTGCCTTTCTTCATATCAGCGGAACTGAGGACTTATGGTCGCATTCCTTTGCGCATTAAAAAAGCAACGCTAATTTGAACGTCGCCTTATGTGTGACCCGATTGTTCTCTCGAAATGGATTCAATTTTTCTTCCTGCCATTTCTAATCTATACCATTCTCTTAATCTATTTAATCCATTTTGCCCGAGCACATCATCACGATCAAAATAAAAAAGAATTGCATTATCAAGGTTGTCAATCAAACCCTCCCAACGTTCAAAATAAGTATAAGAGAGCCTGTGAAAGTAGGCTCTAAAAAAACTTTCTAATAATTCTAATCTATTCTCTTTACATTCGCTATTGTTTTTATATAAAAATTTTATAACGCCTACAGCTGAAGCAACATCCCTTATCCCGATATGACTCTCTTTTATTATTTCAAAAAATGGATCAACATTTTTAATTTTATTTCTTTTGAAATAGCTTTCAAAAGTGTGCATCTCTTCGCGATCGCAAATCTGGCCTCCCAAATTCACATCTTGCTCATGGAAAGTAACATGAAACAATTGATGGTTTTGCTTCCGGGCTGTACCTATCCCAATCTCTTCGGCTAAAAAATGCAAATAGTCTTCTAAGGCTATAACGTCTTCCCCTGAATTAAGATACGATTCCAGAGCTGGCATTAGTTTTCTTCCGATACGTTGCCTATTTATTGCCCGATCTCTTAATAACGGAGAAATCCTTTCCCGTAGCCTAAGTAGCCCTGGATCATCCAGCTGGGGAATCTTTGATAGTCTATGTGGGCTGATTGCACAATTAACAATTATATATGGTAGCGTTTTCTTTCCATTTTTTTCAAACTCAGCTTCTTCAAATTTACCCTTTCCATCCGGTAGACTATACAATGGTTGATAAGCCAAAAAATCAATGAAACCTTCACTGTAAGGGCCTAACCTTTCGAATGATTTTAAAGCGATATCTTTGTCTAGCTTATCTCCAACGCCAGTAAACTTTACGGCATTCTTATTATGGGGTTTAGATACCGGATCATGAAATAAACCGGAAGATTTGAACGCTAACAATCTATTGTCAGGTAAAGGAATATAGCATTGGCGCAGGTTAGCTACCGAAAACTGCGCCTGGTCATAATGTCTATCACTCATCGCGACAATTATTTTACCCCCTCTCGTCAATATTTCATTTGCCACGCTGGGTTTACCACAGAGAAAAATTCCTTTGTTCGCGATGATATAATCAGATAGAGTCTTATCGCTTTTTATTTTTTCACCAGCCAATTCTTTATTGCAGATTTCCATCTTGCCTGTTTTCTCCTCAGGCAATACCTGCATAAAAACCGGCCTTAATACTCTATCGCTTAAAAGCGCCTGTTTAACTAACTTAATCGCTTCTGAATCAGAATCGAATAATTTCACAATCTGCGTATATTTATCCAATCCTTCTTCATGCAAATAATTATTCCATATAGTTTTTTTAAGCATGCTTTTGTTTTCTATGCATTCTTTTTGATTTTCGGGCATACTGGATACTTGTACTAACTGTCCTTTTTCTAGTATCCCAAATTTATACTAAAAACTACAAAACAGAACCCAATGTCAATTAATTCAAAATGTTATTACTTCTTGCCTAAAACCCATATATCACTTTTAGCAAAATATTGTGATATTTACGTTTTATTGAGCTCGACGAGGTTGTGATTAGATAGAAATGGCTGTACTGCGGAATATTGCCAATGTTGCCCGATTGAAGCTGGATGGTTTCAGCAGAGGAATGATTTTGGTAAGTTGAATTGTCTTGCCATCTTCTATGATTATCACACTATCTTAACCCACAATCCCCTCGATATTGTGATTCTTGGACTGAACCTGAAAAGGGTCAATTTCGTATACGGTTACGGGGCGGTGGTATCCCTTTGCTTCAATTTTACCCAAGGGTATGCAGAAGAACTCTTCCCGAACCAGTGCCCATGTAGTATGGCTAATCAGAATCCGTCCCGGCTTGCAGGCGCTCTCAAGGCGGGCGGCAAGATTAACCTGCATTCCCATTGCTGTATACTCTTTCCTTTCAGAGGAGCCGTAGCCGCCTACGGTTGCCATGCCTGTGTTGATCCCGCACCTGATTTCTAAATCTTCATCGATTCCAGAATTAAACCATTTCTCATTCAATTCTTTCATTTTTTCCTGCATGTCGATAGCCATTTTCAGACATCTTACAGCGTGGTCTCTATCATCTGTTCTATTGGGTGCGCCGAAGATCACGTATAAACCATCCCCTATTAACTGGGCTAAGGTGCCGCCATATCTATTGATAATCCCGTTCATTTCAGTAAGATATTCATTCAAAAGAGTTCCCATGTCCTCAGGCTCTAAAGAATCGGTAATCATTGTGAAATTTTTAATGTCTGAAAAAAATAAGGTCAATTTTTTCCGGTGGTGTTTCCAGACCAGATCGATTGGTCCGTGCGATATGGTTTCCGCTATTTGCGGGGGAACGTATTTTGAGATTAGCTCATACGCTTTTTGAACTTTCTCCTGCTCCTTTCTAAATTTTTCTTCAGCAACCATACGTTCATGGATATCTGTCACAATGCCCTGGTGATAACGGATGCCAGTTTCAGGATCCACATAAACGGATGTTTGGTCTTCGACCCATCGGACTTCCCCTGACTTGGTAACAATACGATATACCTGGGTATAGTTATCGCTCTCTTTTTCTACGAGATCCTTTATTTCTTGTAATGTTCTGTCCGTATCTCCCTGATAGACAATATCCCGAAACATGATTGTGCCATCTATAAAATCTTCAGCCTGGTATCCGAAGCGTGATATATTAGGAGAAACATACACCATCTTGCGCTGTTTTGGATCATCGGCAGCCAAGCGGCGAAATAGTATGGAAGGGCTACTTTGAATGATTATTTCAGCAAGATCTAAGGCATGGAAATCTTTGACGTCTATATTTTCCTTTTTAATTTGCCGGTTCATTTTACGAAAATATGCACATTTGGTAATTAGTAAAGTTTTTAAAAGAGAATAGAGGGCCTTGGACTGCAGGTATCTTAATAATCTTACAATCCGTAACAACTGCATGTATTTATCGGATACTTGGACCGCGCACTATTCCCACGAACTCACCATAGTGCAGTTTTGCCGAAATTTTGAAAACTCCATGTGGTATTTTGGGCTATCTTGCCAATCTCTGTTTCGGAAACGATATCTAAGCACCACCATATATAGCGGTCAGCCGAAAAACTGATTGGGTGGTGACTACACACCAGGCAAAGAATATATCTAAAAAAATGGTATGATGATAAATTGAAATTATCCCCACGGGGATCAAGTCCAGATAACACAATTCGGGCTTGTCAGGTCAAGTAAATCTTAACCACCGAGACGTTTGACACCGGCTTGCAGCACCTGTATTTTAAGTTGATCAAATCGAACACGCCGTCAGCCTTCTAATGTTTAACGTGTGTATATCGAACCACCTGTTGGTCGGTAAGCGAAAGCGCCCCTGTTTAATCAGCATTTGTTGCCGTCCAATAATCAAAATGGATTTCAGCAATCCAAAGACAGTCCGAAAGGGAAAACTATGGTTTCACTCTTGATTGCTTTTTCTCTCCTCGCTATTGTCATCTCTTTTTTATGCTCCATGTGGGAAGCGGTGCTTTTGAGCATCACGCCATCTTACGCCCAGATCAAACTTAAGGAGGGGACTCGCGTTGGCAGGCGGCTGCAGGTTTTCAAAGAGAATATAGATCGACCGCTTGCCGCTATTTTGACCTTGAATACAATTGCCCATACTGTCGGTGCCGTGGGTGTGGGCAACCAGGCAACCCAAATATGGGCAGAGACCAACCCCTTTGCCACCAGCGTCCTGGTCCCGGTGATCATGACCCTGGCAATACTGGTACTGTCAGAGCTCATTCCCAAGACCCTGGGAGCAAATTTCTGGAAGGAGTTGGCTCCATTTACTGTGAAGTCGCTATCCCTGGTTATCGCCGTTCTATTTCCATTGATATGGTTCAGTCAATTCATTACCAAGGCATTGAAAAGGGACAAAACTAAAAGTGTCTTCTCCCGAAAGGATTTTCTTGCCATGGCTGAAGTCGGCGCCAATCAAGGGGTTTTCGAAAAGCGCGAATCGGACATCATATTGAACCTGCTCAAATTCAATTCCATCCGGGCCAAAGATGTCATGACTCCGCGGGTTATGGTAAAGGCGGCTTCCAGGGACATTACCATCGGCCAACTGTATGACTCCAAGCAAAGCATATCATTTTCACGAATTTTGCTGCATGCGGGTAAAACGATCGATACTATCACTGGATATATCCTAAAAGACGAACTTCTCACCAAGCTCGTTGAGAATAAGGAAGATGAACCGATCCACCTTTTGGAACGCAAGATATTGGCTGTCCCGGAGAGTTTTCAGATTCCAGATCTTTTCAGCCGTTTTTTAAAAGAGCGTGAGCATATCGCCATAGTAGTTGACGAATTCGGCGGCATGTCAGGAATCGTGACGATGGAAGATGTCATCGAAACGCTTTTGGGTCTGGAAATCGTGGATGAATCAGACCGTGTAGAGGATATGCGGGCACTGGCCAGAAAGGATTGGGAAAAACGGGCTAAATCCATGGGGCTGATCAATGTTCCATCGGTCCAGTCATCTGAAAACGGTGGTAGTGAACAAAGATAGAATTTATCCCATCGAGAGGCTTCGTAAGCGTTTATCCTTGCATCCAATAGTCTTGTTCAAACTGCATGTTAGTGCTGGCCAAGACAGAAATGGTATTCCACGGGAAGCATGAGATAAGGCGTGTCGCCATATATGGTCGATTTTGCCAATATGCGTCAGACGAATTATATCAGCCAGTTTATCCAGGTGAGTATCCTTCAAACCCAATGAAAAATCGTTTCTATCGGTCAGATTGCTTTACAGGTAGGATTAAGCAATCCCCCATTCATTATTGATAGAGAGATATATTCTTGATCTGTATAGAGCCATTTTTGCATATTTTTTTTGAAAACCGTCCAATCTCTGTCTAGCATAGAAAACCAGGCAGTATCTCGATTCCGATCTTTTATTATGTAATGCTGCCTGAAGATACCTTCAAAGCTGAAACCAAGCCTTAAGGCCGCGTTTCGTGAACGTGCATTAAGGGCATCACATTTCCATTCTACACGCCTGTAGTTTAGAACATCAAATATCTCTTTCAACATTAGAAAGATAACTTCAGTATTGATTTTCGTATGATGAACGATTGGTGCATACCAAATATTCCCCAATTCTAATGTTCTCATTTTTTCGACAACATTGAGAATACTCAACATGCCTACGCGCTGGTCTAACTCCTTGGATATGACAGTAAAGAAGATCATATTCTTTGATGCTTTACAGTCCCGTAACCATTCCAGCATATCGTCCATAGAGGGAAATGGCCCATAGGGCATGTATGCCCAGACCTGCTCTTTCATTTCGGTTCCATGGGCGTTTTGAAATAGTTCTTCCACATCACTCTCGGGTTCTACCGGCACTATAGTAACAAATTCACCCGAATGTTTTTTCTTTGCAGGGGATTGAATTGGGCCTAAATTTTCAACCACCTTTCCAATGGGAAGCCTGGTTTGATTTTGATCATCCATATGCATTTATCCTTGAGTGTTATTATTAGATTCCCATAATAGGGCACTGGCAAATTGTTATATGCAGGGCAAGGACTATTGCCAAGGTTTCTCGGCCAGCCTCAAGCGATGCCAACCAAGTAATAATAATTTATTTCTTCAGCGTTGTGGTTTGGACGAGATCATAGCAAAGCCCAAAAAATTTGGATAATGGTGCGACTCAGGCGCGCGGCTTTCTACTGAAATTTTATTGGTTTTGTTCTGGTTCCGGCGCCTTCATTTTTAATGGTTTAAAAGTAGGTTCGTAGTAGATGTTTTTACCTTTTATACTGCCTTCTCCTTTTTGAAAAATGGCCCGCTGCGGACAATAATTCACGCAGCGCATGCATGTTCACAGGTTTTCAACCATTTTGGTTTATCGCCTGCAATTTGGATACTATCGGTTGGACATATTTTCGCACACAATCCACACCCATCACAGGTTTCATCTGTCCTATAATCACGCCACAGGTTGCTGACGCCTAACCATTTAAACAAATAGTAATCTTTATAAAAACCCCATTTACTATATGCGGGCGGATAATTAAAAGCATGCTGGTGCAGCTCGCCTTTTAGAATCTCCTGTGCGATTGCCCGTGTTTTTAGTACGCCGGCTTTGATTATCGCCTGGGCCTCTTCTTTTGAAGGCGGATTCAGGCATACGGTCCAATTGGCTGGCATATGCACAACTTTACTATACGTTACCTTAAGCCCTTTATTGTTCAGAATTTTAGAACTTTCCTGGACTGAGAAACCTGATTCTTCAGGGTCCCCGGCTGTAATCAGTACAAATGTATTTATGGGACTTTTGAATTCAGGCAGATTTAATAGATACTGTCTGCAGATGCGCGGAATTGCGAACGCATACACCGGAAAACAAAATCCAATTAAATCGGCTTTCGCGTGTATATCAGATTCATTGGTAACCGAAGCGAGGGTGACGTTACAGCCGTTTCGAAGGAATACCTCTTTGCACGTATCTAATATTTTATACGAGTTGCCAGTACCTGAAAAATATCTCAACTCTACATGCATCATTATTCTCTTTGTATTTTCGTTGAAAGCAGACCCATTTCATTGCCGGGTGACAACAGGCGTATGCTGCTTGCTGGGGCTAAGTAAGGGGCTGGCCCTGAGCAGCCTTAATTATTTGCTTTTCTATTGAGTTTCGGCATTAGAGATTTTACCCGGGTTTGCGGATCATGAAATCGTTTGAAATAGTGGGTCAGCGTCGTAACGCTGAATATCGTGTTGAGCGCTGGAATCCGGATCAGCATCCAGAAAATCCAGTAGGATAAAAAAAGAGCGGGTATATAGTACAGCGCTTCTACCAGCACCATAAGCCAATAGTTTGTAATCCCCAAAGTGTCTGCTATAGCATTGGTCCATTCCGTCGTTATATTCGCTACCACGGGGACAGCCATAATAAAGGCGTGCAGAAGAATGTAGGAGTGTCCGGCCTCAACCGCCTTCTTTTTACAATACGCCATGCAGCGCATGCAGTTCTCGCAGTGATAGGTCCAGAACGGGCGCCTTTTGCCAAAGAAGCTTTTCATTTCAATTGCATGGTTTGGACAGAATTTTGCGCACATGCCGCAGGACACACAATTGTTGTTGGAAAACATGATTTTAGCCATGCCCGCTTTGGCAAAAATCAGATAGAGAATCGGAAATATCGGTATCAACCAGAATATCAGGATTGTCACCAGGCCTTCATACAGGTTGTTCAGGGTAAACAGCAGCCGCCTCCCCGTCATCACCTGCGACATGCAGGGCTCGATTTTCCGTATGGCTTTGTTGCAAATACCGTTCACTGCAGGCGGTGTAAGGCTGGGATGCAGATTGTTCATGTTGGCCGCCATGTCCAGGCTGAAAAAGCCCCGGATATCATAGCCCTTGAACAGCAGGACCAATGCCGCAAAGAAATTTGCAAAACCGGCGGCGCCCGGTATTTTTAAAGGTCCCATCCATATGGCGCCCCGGGTGGCAATACTCAGGACCATGGCTTCTTTTTGCCGGGGCATTTTGAATAAAAATTTGATCATGGACCAGGGCGGCATGAATCCGTGCGTGGGAAACATGACCGCGGTCAGTTGGCGGCCGGGATGTTTAAAATCTCCCTTAACATCAGCAGCTTCGATAAATTGAAGACGTGTTTTGATTCCGGTTTTTTCTAAAAGGTCTTCTATCCAGCGAGCTGCCCGATATGTATTGCCGGTACCGCTTAGAACATAAAGCAGTGCAGTGTCGAAAGGTCTCATTGCCTATCCATTTGATTCATAAGCCACCATCGCTGACTACGATACCTTGCCAATATCACAAGTCCGCTACGATTGCATGTATGTTTAGGATATCTGCGCAACTGGACAGCTGCCAATGATCCGCAGTGGGACCCAGTTATTTCTACAGGGGCGTGATTTTGGCCAGTGGGGTGTCTTGCGGACTGCGCACTCCCGATTATTTTACCGTATGACATTCAAAAAACAGGGCATGCGGGCAAACGTTTTTACAGTAGTCATGGTCCAGATGTTTGAAAAGTACCGTGATGGCTTCGCCCCGTTTCTGGAGGATTAATTCCGGATTCATTTCCGCCATGAAGCCCGAACTCTTCATAACTTCTTCCACCGGCAGGTGAATTTCCATGAGAGCCAGCTCCATATTTTTGGCATCGGCCTCCTCTTTCAATACACGCAGTTCTTCGATGCCGGTGATGTCGATAAACGCCATGGCCTGCAAGTCGAGCAGCAGGAACTTTACGGGTGTGTCGACTTCTTCCATGCGTTCCAGGATGCTTTCGACCGTATACTCCGCATTGGCAAAGTAAATGCTGTTGTCCGAGCGCAGGTGCAGGATCTGGGGGCAACTCGGTTTTGCGAACATGTCGGCATTGACGAACATGTTCAGCTCGGGATCCTTGGAAATGCGGACAATGCGCGGACGCATGGTCTTCCAGAGAAAGAAGACCAGGGACATAAGGATGCCGATCAGCAGTGCGTAGTCGGGTTTGGAGAGCAGCGAGAGGGTAAAGACGCAGATGGCCACGATGCCGTCGTGGCGGTTCATTTTCCAGAGCCGGAAGACTTTCCGGGGATGAAAGAGCATCAGGACTGCAGTGATGATCAGGGCGGCCAGGGATGCCTTGGAAAAAGGAACCCACCATGTTGGCTACGCCCTGGCCGACAAATTCCTGGTCCACGTCCAGTTTCTGCTTGGTTTGGGCCGAAACGCTTTTACCTACCGAGTACGTTTCTGCAAAGCTGACCAGGGCCAGCACGACCGCCGGACCGGTCAGGGCGAAGATCATATCAAAATCAAACGGCGGCAGGGCCGGCATGGGCAGCCCGCCTTCGTTTTTGCCGAGGATGGTAACGCCCGACTCATGCAGTTTCAAGAAGTAAACGAGCAGGGTCGTAACGATCAGAGCCACCAGGGCACCCGGAAAATTGGGCTTGAATTTTTTAATGCCGTAAATAATACCCAGGGACAACAGGCCGATTGTCAGGGTCGGCCAGTGCAGGCCGGGGAGGGCCTGGACAATGGCTACCAGCTTGGGAAACATGTACTCGTGGCGTTCGATCTGGATGCCGAACAGGTGCGGCAACTGGGTGGATATAATGATCAGTGAAGCGGCGGAGGTGAACCCCATGACCGCTGAATGGCTGATAAAGGACATTATCAACCCCAATCTAAACACCCCGATCAGCAGGTAGATGCCTCCCACGAGAAAGGCCAGCAAGAAAGAAAGTTCAATGAATTGCCGGCTGCCGGGCTCCGCAATGGGCGTAAGGGTGGTCAGTACCAGCAGGCTCATGATGGCGATAGGCCCGGTAGCCAGCTGCCGCAAGCTGCCCCACAGGGCTCCGAGCAGGGGCGTAACCGCACCGGCATAGAGGCCGTATACCGGCGGGAGTCCAGCCAGCATGGCATAGGCCATGGCCTGGGGGATCAGCACCACGGCGACGGTCAAACCGGCAATGGCATCGCCTTTCAGAAAAACGGCCTGATACGTCTTGAGCCAAGATAGAAATGGAAAGATGCGGTTGATAATGGGTTGCTGTTTCTGGGCTTTTTCCATAACCTATTCCTCACATATGGGCAGCGTTGCTGGTAGCGCAGCAACGGGTTGCGGCGGTATAATTTAGCAGCGATCTTAAAAACGCTAAGTACCAGTGTAAGAGAATTCCAAATGATGTCAAGCACTAAACTTGCCCATGGGTGCTTTTGTGGCCAGCCGGGGCCATCGGGCGCCTTTGGTTCAGACCAACCGCAATTCAAATTCAGCAGGAGAACTGCATGCAACCACCCGACGAATATAAGCACCACCCCGTGGAGTTGACTGAGGATATCTGGCTGTTGGGAAATTATTTTATCAACCTCTACCTCGTGCGGGGACGGCGGGCCAGTGCCCTATTCGAGATGGGGGTATCGGCGGTTGTGGACGATGTTATCAGGCAGCTCGAAGGCCTGGACATCTCACCCGATTATCTTGTGCTGGCCCATCCCCATACCGATCACCTTTCCGGTCTGCCGGGACTGATGCAGCGTTATCCCGATGCATGTCTGGTGGCTGGAGAAGGTGCCCGGGATTTTGCACTGCACCCCAAGGCCCTGCCGGGGATGATTTCCGAAGACCGTTATATTACCACCCGGCTTGGTGAGGTCGGTCTGCCCGCAGGCCGCGGTTCTCTGCAGACCCTTTCTTTTCCCGAAAACCATCTTGTGGTCGGGCAAACGCAGGATATTGACCTGGGTGGCCTCACGCTGCGGTGTATTCCAGTTGCAGGACATTCACCCGGCAATCTGGTTGCCCATGTGCCGGAAAAAGAAGCGCTGTTTGTCTCCGACTCCCTGGGTTTTCATTATCCCGGGCGGGGGTTTTGTCCTCTGTTTTTTACCGGCTACGATCCATTTACGACAACCCTTGCCAGGTTGGCCCGACTGGAGCCTGCGATAGTCGGACCCGGGCACCAGGGGACCATCACCGGCCCTGCGCTCACAACGGTATTTGAGCGCGCCCGGGAGGCGGCAGATGAAGTTATAGGGATAGTCGGTGATGGAAGCGGAGATGATGGGGTTATCGCCGGGCAACTTTTTGAAAAATACTACGTGGACGAGTTTACCCTGTATAGCCCGGAGAACATCATGGGGTGCTGTCGGTTACTTGTGAGAAGGGCAAGAGAGGCCCTCAAAGAGTTTTAACCCGGAAGGCCCACACTTTCCAAGCCTTCAATGTCACTGAAATCGCCGGTTGAATAACGCCGCGCTGGGTTTTAGCCCACTTATTAAATTCCATGACGCAATGCTATTTTCTCGAACATCATCACCAGTCCTGTTCCCAGAGCAAAAATGGAATCGATGTTCAGGTTTTCCTCGGCGGTGACATCAAAAAATAAATTAAGGTCGGAAGCAAGCCCTTCGTCCGGTTTCCAGTAGCAGATCAGCAGGGGTAAGTTCGGCAAGGGATGCAGGATCACAGCAATATCGGACTGATAGTGATTGGTGACCCGCTTCCCGTTAAAAATCTGGACCAGATCCTCGAAGAGCTCCGGGTAGGTGTCGGCCAGCTTTTTCATGGGCTTTTCGCAGCGCTGCCCGAAAAGCCGGTACCAGTCCTGGCCGCTGGGCAACTCGCGCAGGGGGACCCATTTTTCGACAGCCGGAACACCGCCGCTGTCGATGATGTAATTCAGAATCGGGATGACCACCCGGGGGTGGACATGGATATCTGAGAACAGGTTTCCTTCTGCGTCAACGCTGAAATCCTTGCCCAGTACTTTCAGCGTCAGGCGGCCGTTTACCATGCGGCCGCCTAGTTTTGATGCCACTGCCGGCAGATCCACGGCGGCCGCCCTGTTTTTTAGCTGTTCCAGCGCCTTCTCCATGTCTTCCTCGGCGGTCGGCGCCTTCTCAATTCTGCCCCCATAAAGCGCGATAACAGCAGGATCCAGGCGGGGACACTGATCCAGGGATTTGCGTCCCTGGAATACGGCGCCGGCAAATGCCAGACAGGTCCCTTCATTGCACTCCCGGCAATTGGATTTTTCGAGTAGTTTGAATACGTCCATGGTAGTCTTGAGCTCAGGCATGGATAAACTCCCATCATTAGCAAGCCGTGAAGCAAGGTTTTTAAATTAACATAACCGTGTATGTGCAGATGGCCATGGCAAGCATGGCCGTTTGATCCGGTCCTTACCGTCCTGCATCGATTGGTATTTTTACGAAGAATGTCGCGCCCCGGCCCAAGCCGGTGTGCACACCGATTTCACCCTTGTGGTTGTCCGTGATAATGAAATGGGAGACCGAAAGTCCCAAGCCGGTTCCCACACCGGGAGGTTTGGTGGTAAAAAAGGGTTCAAAAACATGCCGGCTGGTTTCCGCATCCATGCCGGGTCCGTTGTCCTCAATTTCCACCCTGACCATGTTGTCGTCTCTAAAGGCACGCAATGTGAATTGTGGGCTGCGGGAGGCGCTGCTGGTGGCCATGGCTTCCGCACCATTGGAAAGAATGTTCAGAAAAACTTGCTGCAGTTTACCTTCCTCACACTTTACGGCCGGCAAATGCGATTCATATTCCCGCACGATTTTGATCTGGCGAAAATCGTATTTTTTTTTCAGGTCGTAGTCTGTTTCGGCCAGGGCCACGGCACGGTCCAGAACCTGTCCCAGGTGGTTGAGGGTTATCTGGGAGGTACTTTTACGGGCAAAATGCAGCATGTTGTGGACAATTCCCGCAGCACGGCCGCTGGCGTCCTGTATATGGTTCAACAGATCGATCAAACCGCGTTGTTCGGCATAGGTCTGGATTGCCGCCAGCTCGATGCCGGCCTTCTCGGCAGCTTCCAGATTGGCAGGATTGTCGCGGGATAAACGGAGTGAGAGTACCGCCGCATTCTGCATGATCCCTGCCAGGGGGTTGTTGATCTCGTGGGCCATGCCCGCTGCCAACCCGCCCATGGAGTGCATTTTCTCCGATTGGATCAGGGCCTCTTCTGAGACTTTGCGGTGTGTATAGTCTTCGATGATGCCATCGATGAATTCAATATCCCCCTCTGCGTTACGAACCACATGGGCGGTCACCAAACCCAAAAAATGGGAGCCGTCTCTTTTTTTCAGCCGGAGCACCTCACCCTCCACCTGTCCGTCCCGGGCAATGTTCGTATAGGACTTCTCCCGGTCGGTTTCATCAACAAACAGAGTGGCGAAATCACACTGGATGAAGTCTTTTACCGATGTATATCCAAAAATGCTTGCGATTCTCGGGTTGGCCATGATGAACTTGCCGTCCGGCCCTGGGGTCCGGCGGTAGACGCCCACCGGTAAATTGCGGACCAGTTCGGCCAACTGCAGGCGATGCGTTTCCCGGTCCATTTGTACCCGGTTGCGATCTCCAAGGTAACCGGCCGTTTCGATTTCACGCGCCGCGATCAGGGGCAGCCGCCCGATACTGTCCGGGTGTATACAATCGCGGGCACCGCGAGCCATAGCGGTGACAGCTGCGTCCTCAGATAGTGAGCCGGAAAGGAGAATGAGCGGAGTGGTGGGTGCAGCCTCACTCAGGATGTCCAGTGCATCCAACACTGTAAAATTTGTCAGTTCGAAACCGGATATGATTACATCCCAGGCGGTTAGGTCAAGAGTGCCCTGTAGTTGCCGTGCGGTTTCGATCACCCTGGTTGTTAAGGTGTAGCCGTACCCGCGCAAGACCGTTTCAATCGCCTGAACGTCTTCCCGGCGTTTTTTCAAGATTAAAACTTGCAGCGGTGCAGGCATTACAGGAGTTTCCATCGCGGTTAATATGTTCGCAGGAAAGCCGGCCGCGCCGATGCAATCCTTTTGCGGTGTAAATGGATTTCGGAAAATAAAGATAACCCCGGCCGGCCAGCCGGCATGCCCCCAGCCCTTGGAGAGCACGTTTCTATTTTCGCGCGCAGCCGTGGGTTAGTCAAGCGCTTCCTTAGACGCGGTTTCAGAACCTCCCCTCGAACGCAACCTCTGTGTTGGGCGCTCAATCGTGCGGCCGCCCTGATCTGGAACCAAAATCCGTTTTCTGAGATAGGTTCTAGACATACAAGGGGCTTCGGCGGCTCGGACCGGTGATGATCGTACGGCCGCTATTCAGTTCCAGGCGAACCGTCCGGTAGCTGCCGCCCCCGATATCTTCAAAATCGATCAGGACATTGTTGCGATAAAAAAGCTTGCGGGCGGCCAGGTAGTTACGCTGGCCGATATCGAAATGGGTGTTTTCATCCATGAGGTTGGAGCCGCCCGCCACAACGACTTTCAGCCGCCTTTTCAGGGCGCCTAATCGATAGGCGGTTTTGAAAAATGCCGGGATAGCTGTATCGGCATACCGGCAGGGATCTCGCTGGGCGTCTTTGATACTGAGTCCCGAATCCGGCAATTGATAATGGAGCAGGCCGCCCACCTTGACAACAGGATCGTACAGCGTGATGCCGATGCACGAACCCAGGGAATAGGTGACAATCGTGGCCCGGGGGTCGTTGCTGATTTTCAGATCGGAGACACCGACTATGATATCCACCTTGATTGACGACCTTTCCGTTATTGTTGTTTTGGGACTGGCAGCGTGTCTTCATGTTTATCGGGCAGTTGGACCTGATACTTTAACCCTTGGGCCCGCAGCCCTGGTTTGAATGCCCTCACCTGGGTGCGGTCCGGTCCCTGCAGAGACACGAAACACAAAGATCTGCCGGGGATTCTGGTCAGTGATTCATATTTCTGGTAAAGCTGGATCCCATGCAGGCTATAGCCGAACCGGAAAAACGTTTGAACCGGGTGTTGCCGGGATACCAGTTCCACGAGTATCACGCCATCGTGATAAATGCGACGCCGGAAGCTGTCTATGCCGCCATCAAGCAGGTGGATCTGCGAGGTTCTCCGATTGTCAGTGGATTGCTGGCCCTCCGGATGCTCCCGCATGTGATCGGACGGTCCGCTTACCCGGATAAACTGCCGGCCCTCAGGTTCGAAGATTTTACGAAGTTGGGGTTTATCCTGCTGAAAGATGTATATCCGGAAGAGATGGTCCTGGGGCTGGCCGGGCAGTTTTGGAAGCCAACTGCACGGCTGTTCCGGATTGCCCCGGACGAGTTCAAGGCGTTTGACCGACGGAATGTCTGTAAAGCGGTCTGGAATTTGCGGATAGAGCCGACCGGTTCTTCCCGGGTACGGCTGACCACCACCACCCGCATATACTGCCCAAGTCGCCGGGTGTTGATCCTGTTCGCCTGCTACTGGGCTGTTATCCGACCGTTCTCCGGCCTCATTCGGCAGGTTATGCTCCGTTTGATTCGCCGGGCGGCTGAAGAGAGAAGCCCCGCGGCAGGTTACAATTCAACCTGCATGCCCTCGCGGGCAAAAAAGATTTCCGGCGATCCGGAATTGCCGGATTGACAGTGTTGCTCGGCCAGTTCGTCCAGTTGTTCGTCCGTCCGAGCCGGTTCGTGATGGAACAGGGCGGTTGACCGGATGGACAGCTTCCGGGCCAGGACGACGACATCTTCCATGGCCGTGTGGCCCCACCCTTGGCGCGTGGTTTCGTACTCCTCCCGGGTATACTGGGCGTCATATACCAGCAGATCAGCGCCTCTGACAAAATCCTCCAGGCGTTCGTTTTGCTCTCGGGCTACCAGCTCACCCTCGGTGGCCATGGCTTCATCATAGGAAGGGTCTTCCGGATCAGTACAAAATAGGTTCTGGTATGGCTCCGTGTCGTAGGCCGTACAAACGGTCTTGCCCCGGTATTCAACCCGGTACCCCAGACAGGCGATGGGGTGGTTCAAGTATTGGGTGATCACCTGGATGCCGTCATCCAAATCGACGCGTTCCTCCTTCAGGCTGTGATATGCGATGTCGGCCGAGAGCTCGCTCTGCCGGATGGGAAAGTATTGATACGACAGCTGGCCGCCCACGATATTGCGCAATGAGTCATTTTCAAACGTGACCGGGCCGTATATGTTCAGCCGGGTGCCGGGAATGTAGATCGGGGCGAAAAATGGAAAGCCCAGGATATGGTCCCAGTGGGTATGCGTCAGGAATATATCCACAGCCAGGGAGCCCTGCGGTAAGTCCCGGGAAACCGGAGCTCGATACAGGCCGTGTTGCCGCCGTATTTGCAGGTTGTTGGCCCCGGGCAGGGGATGGAGCCGCGGACACCCCAGAACTTTACGAGCATGGCTTTATCCTTCTTCAGCAACCTGCAGGAAACTCCTTGCTTTTTCCAGTTCTGCAATTACAGGCGCTTTCAGTTCTTTGAATGTATCCAAATCGATATTGATACGGCCGGCCAGGTTTTCAATGGCACTTCCGGTGAAAGATAATTGGTCCCAGTCTGCAATGGGCAGCATATGGGCTATCATATCCGCCATGGTAATGATTGTCAGAAACTTTTTATCTTCAATGCCCGGATCGTCCGGGAAATGATGGATTTCAGGGTGTCCGCTATGTTGCGGTTGAGGGTCCACTTTTCAGCGATGATGCCGCCTACTCTACAATGATTTACCCCGAATAGATTTTGTTCCGCCACGTATAGGGGAATACTTTCTGTACTTACAGCCTTTACCGTATTTTGGTAATCTTCCGGGTAACAACTGTTGAGAGGAATTTTTCCCAGGTCATGCAGCAGGCCGGCCACAAAATACTCTTCGCTTTCATTGGCCGGGACCCCGGCGGCCGCAGCAATCAATTTGGCTGAGACGCCCACGCAGATTGAATGCGACCAGAATTCGTCTATGGTAAAAGCACGGAAGGCATCCCGGTCCTTTATAACACCCATGACGGAAAGGCTGAGGGCCAGATTTTTAATGGTATTGATGCCAAGCATGATGATGGCCCGGGTCAGTGACGTGACTTCGTTGACCAACGAATAGTAGGCGGAATTGACCAGCTTGATCACCTGTCCGGTCAGTACTGGATCCAGGGATATGACCCGATTGAGGTCATTGGGCGAAACCGAGGGGTTGTTGCAGGTTTCCATGACCTTGGTTACAGTTGTGGACAGGCTGGGCATTTTGGAAATGTAGCGGTGTATCGTTTTCAGTCGTTGTTCTGCAGTTATGACCTTGCCTGTCATGGAGTCTCCCGGACTGGAAGTGCTCAGGTTTGCAAACCGGCTTTGCGGCCAAAGGCTGGCCAAGCATAATCGGTGTTCCGTTCACATCATGCACCTGGGCCGACCCGGGGAGCCGGTTAGTGCTCACGGCAAGGCCGCTGGTAACCGTAACATAACGAAATCATAGAATCATTTCTAATATAGACAAATGATTTTAAGTGTCAAATGAAAATTGCAGACATGTTCAAGCCTTTTCCCCGGCGAGTTGCCGGTATCCCCAGGGCCGCTATTGCAGATTTAAGACGATAAAAATTATTCATACTTCCCGGATATTGGCCGATATAGGAGGCGAGACCCGGGGGCAAGTTCAGCCCGGAATACATCCTGAATGTACGGCGGCCAAAACAAGCTAAAAGCATGAACGAGCTGCAGCAGGTTTTAAAATTGACGGATTGCCGGCCGGAAATTCAGCAGGAGCGGGAATATGCGGTTAAAAAAGTTGATCAAGAAAAAAGGCAAGGCACCTGCCCGCAAACAGGCCAAGCCCAAGATTGACGTAAAAAGCCTCAAGCCGATTCAAAGTGCGCTGACCCGCAACAAAAAAACTTTTATTGCCTACAACAACTTTCGTAAAGAATTGTTCGCTGAGTTGGCACCCGCCGACAGCATGGCCATCTTATTTCTCCTGCCCTGGCTGATCAGTGTCAATCACCCCCAGTGCCCTGGATACATCGCCGACCAGAAACGGCCGTTCAGGATTTACGGGGTTGAAAGCCTGCCAAACATCCGCGGCCTGGAAAACGATTTCAAGAAGCGTTTCGACATCAAAAAGCGCGGCTCCCTGCTCACGCACACCCAGGATACTTACGTAATTCCGGGTGTCTACACTATTGGAAGTGTGGGCAGCGTCAGCCAGACGTCCGGCTCGGATTGCGACATGTGGGTCTGCATCGATCGCAAGCAATTCGACAAAACCGCCTGGCGCCAGTTGAACCAGAAGATCAATCTGATCAAAGACTGGATGGATATCAACTGCAAGATGCCGATATTTTTCTTTATTTCCTATTTAACCGCAATCAGGGAATGCCGGTTCGGCAGCGTGGATGAACAGAGCAGCGGCAGCACCCAGCAAAAGGTTCTCAAGGAGGAGTTCTACCGCACCTGCATGGTGATATGCGGCCGGATTCCGCTCTGGTGGCTCTGCTATCACCCCGACCTGCCGATCGATTATCACGACGCCCTGGCGGTCATCAAAGACGAAAATTTCGGCGAGTATGATCTGGTCGCTTTCGGCGATATAGAGCGGATTGAAAAATACGAGTATTTCGGCTCAGCCCTGTGGCAATTCAAAAAGTCACTCTCCCGGCCATTGAAATCAATCATCAAAATGAGTCTCTTGAAAATGCTGCTCGACGCGCCAGATGAGAGTCTCATGTGTCATCGCTTCCGCAAGCAGGTGTTAACCGCCAAAAACAGCAACTTCCCTGACTTCAGTGTCTTCACCATGGAATCCATCGCTACGGATTATAAAGAAAACAGGCCGGAATTATTGAGGTTTTTGATAGAGTGCCTGTACATTCGGTGCGAATACAATCCCTACAACCGCACGCAACCTTTGAAAAACAAATTGGCCGGACCTTTTTTCAAGCCCTTCAAAATATCCAATGACCGCCAGGTTGTGCTGCGCAAATCCGACACCTGGAAATTCAGCCAGCAAGTCGAATTGGGAGACAACCTCTTCAAGCTGATGATTGAGCTTTACCGAGAGATCTCAGCCAGCCAGAAGGGAATCCAGGGCGAAAGCGATAAACGGGATCTGACCATCCTCGGGCGAAAAATCGCCGCATTCTATGCCAAAAAGAAATATAAGGTGCCGATCCTGCAGAAGCCGACCGGTACCCTCAATATTTCCAACCCGAGCTTGAGTCTGCGCGACAACAAGTGGTTCGTATTCTCAGGCAAGGATACCTCCCGGCCCCTGTGCAGCAGCCCGGAGATTACTTTCAACATTGCTTTTATTGTCTGGAACGGTCTTTTCAACCCGGGCCAGATCAGCATGGTCCCCAATATGTCCGATATCACCCTGCGTGAGATCATAAACCTGGGGATCCGGTTGGAACGGATATTCGAAACGTACGAGATGGCGGAAATCGATTATGCCGGTTACCTGAGCAGCGAATACGTGGAAAAGCTGTTCGTGATTGCCGGCCTGGAGAAAACGCCCTGGTTCAAGGAAAAGCTGGACCTTCGGGTAGTTTATATGAACTGCTGGGGAGAACTTTTCGCCCGGCATTTCAGATCGCATGGTGCCTTTGAGAAATTCATCCTCGCATCCCGCAAGGAAAATCCCCGGCTGCAGGTCCGCTTCTATGTCCGCCGCAGCAATACAACCTATGAAAAGATTATCGAGCGGGCCAAGATGATTCTCAAACCAACAATAGATCCCGAGAGTTAGAACCGGCCCCATCCTTCCGGCTTTCAAGTCCAAGGGCCATACCTATCGTATGTAAAAGTCGTCCCCCGCCCGGTACAAACGGGCACGCTAAACTGAAGGGATACCCGACCACCAGCCCCCGACAACACTTGTTGCATTGCGACCTAAATTATGAAATATCCTATGCATACCCGGAAACGGCCATGCTGATAAGGCCTGCGGGGAATAGATATGTGCAAACAAACCTTGTTGCGATTTGGGCTGCTCATTTTGATCGGGCTTTTGTACGGCCCGGCCGCAGCCGGCAGCAGTACCCTGGAAGATGCTCGGTCTCTTTTCGAGGATCGACGCTATGACAAAGTTATAGCCCTGGTTAAAAAAGAGACCCGCAAAAGTGGTGACAACGCCGACCTGCTGATATTGATGGCGGACAGTTATCTGGCCCAGGGTAATAGCAGCAAGGCCGAGAAGTATTACCGGCAAGCTCTGGATGTGGACCCGCATCACATAGACGGCAGCCTCAACCTGGCTATGCTGCTGGTTGCCAATAGAGAACGCATAGAAGCCCTATCCCTGATCAACAGGGTATTGGCCCAAAACCCCAACCATGCCCGGGCTCACTTTTGCCTGGGGATGACATATAATGCGCAGGCAGACATCAACGATGCTTTTGCGCAGTACAAAATTTTAAAAAAGCTCGATGAGGCGCTGGCCAGGGAGCTTTACGACGCCATATTTTCAAAATGAACTGTTCTCAGGTCAGGCGGCGCGTTCACGGGCCCGCCTTGCGGCGGTAATAACTTGGAGCTATCTCAAAAAAGCCTTCCAGTCGGGTATCTTGCCCCGACCTTACGTCCTGCGCAGCGCATGCAGCGAGGCAGGCAGCTTGGGAAGCACAGAAGGAAACTCGCAGCGCGTCAGCCCTCCGCAGCAACCTGTTACGGAGGCTGGCAAGATGGCGCTCTGAACCAAAATCTGTGTCTTGAGACAGCTGTATATCAAAATGGGATGCGTACCGAACTAAATGAAAATTAATACCTATTGCGCGATGGACGTCGGGCCCCGCGATAATCAGGAGGATTGCATCCTTTTGCAGGGACAGGCCATTCAGGCCCGGCAATATGAAGAAAGCCGTAATTTTTCTGCTGATAATTTCGATATCGTGGTGATTTGTGACGGCATGGGCGGGCTGGCCGCCGGTGAACGCGCTAGCCGCTTCGTCTGTGAACGCCTGGAGATAGTGGGGGCGGCCGACCAGCCGCCCGAGGATATCCGGCCGGTTCTGGAAAAGATCCAGTTGTCCATGGAGCATGATTTTCGCGACGAGTGCGGCACCACCGTGGCTGGTCTGGTCGCCGGTCCGGCCGGGATTGTGGTGTTTAACCTTGGAGATAGTCGGGTCTATAAAATCATGGGCGGAAAAATCGAGCGCCGGTCCCATGACCACTCAATTGTACAAGTCCTGCTGGATGAAGGCAAGATCACCGAGCGGGAGGCGTTTGAACATCCTTACCGGAATTTGATCACCGCCGGCATGGGCCCTGCGTTTTCCTACAAGTGGACCACGGAGACCATTCATCTGCAGGTGGAGCCGACGACCAGCGAGCCGGCCGTATACCTTATCTGCAGCGACGGGGTCTGTGATGTGCTAACCGATCGGGAGATCGAAGAGGTCCTGGGAGACGACCCAGTGTCCAACGGACCTGCATTGCTGGAACGAATTAAAGCTTCGTTCATGAAAGATAATACCAGTTACATAATTGCGGAGATTGGCCCCTGACATGGAAGCGATTGTACATCAGTGCCTTCCGGCCTACACCGTAGACGAAATAATAGGCAAGGGTGTCTACGGTAGTGTCTTTCGGGTACATGACGACTTCAAGCAGCGTGCAGTCAAGATTGTACCCATCACGATCGAGCGGTCGCTGTCCTGCTCAACCGAAAAGAAACTGGATACGCGGGTTTCCCAGGATTTCCACGCCGTGCGGGAGTATTACGAGAAGATCAAGGGGCCGGGCGTGGTGGAGATCCATGACTTCTTCCTGGTCGACAAGCAGGTCAGCCAGAGAAATGCCCGGGCCTACCTGGTTATCCTGATGCAGTTGTGTCAGTCCAATCTGCTGGATTTCGTAATTGACCGGCACCCCTTGCCGGTTGAGCAGGCATACGGGCTTATGTATTCATTGGCCACTGTGCTGAACCGGCTCTGCCAGGATACCGAGGGCATTTTTCTACTGACGGATCTAAAGCCGTCCAACCTGTTGATCAGCGATGACAACAAAGTGCTGATAGGTGATCTGGGCGGGCTCAAACGGTTGAGCAGTGCCTCCACCTCGGCCGGCGCCCAGTTCACCCAATTGGTCATCTCCGGAATTTATCCTTCAGGGGGCCCGGCCCGAGGTCCCGGCGGTGGTCTTCTCATTCGGTATGGTGAGCTATTTCATTCTGGAGGGGCACCTGCCCTATGAGAATGAAGACTTTGCCGGGCGCTTCCGGCAGATTATATCTGATGGGGTTACCTTCTCCAGAAAAGATCTACCGGACAATTTACGCTACATCATTGAACAGTGTGTCCAGTTTGATGTGCGCCGAAGGCCGTTGAATTTCAGCGAGATCCTGGAGATACTGGAATCTGAGGATATACCCGTCAGAAGCGAACCTGCCGCAGCGTCAATCGGCAATCGGGGCGAATTGTCCGTAAGCCGTGAGGATACCGGGTCACGATCATCCCAGGCCTCCTCACGTGAACCTTATCGGCCCGGGCAGGAGTGGCGCGAGCCTATAGCCGGCATTGAATTCGTATGGATCCCCGGGCGCCCGGCGGATGCTTCCGCGGGCCGGGAAGACCCGCTAACCGGTTTCTGGATGGGCCGCTACCCGGTCACCTAGGGACAGTGGCAGCGGGTGATGGGGCACAACCCGGCCCACTTCGCTCTGGGCCGCAGTTATCCGGTCGAGGGGGTGGCCTGGGGCGAGGCACTTGATTTTGCCCGGCGGCTGGCCGGTATGAATAAAAACCGGTTTCTTTTCTGCCTGCCCACCGAAGCCCAGTGGGAGCATGACGCCCGCTGGGGCAGTGATTCGGAGACCATCGCAGCCGGGCATGTTGACCAGTGGGCCTGGCATAACGGCAACAGCGGTCTTTCCACCCAGGCGGTTGGCCAGAAACAGCCAACCGGCCTGGGCTTATATGATATGCTGGGCAATGTCATGGAGTGGTGCGGTGAGGGCAGTGCCGCAGAGATCTACCAGACCCACCGGCGGCATGGGTCTGCCTATGATCAGGTGGGCCGCAAGCAGGCCGGTCGCGGGGGGAGTTGGAAATCGGACCGCCAGGAGTGCCGCCCCGATTTCCGTAAACTGTTTCCCCAACAGCTGGGATATGCGAACCTGGGTTTTCGAATTATTCGGATCACAAATCCCTTATAAGGGAACGAACCCGCGTCATTCTGGGAGTCGCCATGGACCTGTTCGGAAAGAAAAAACCGGAAGTGCTCTTTCAGGAACTATTGGAGCGCTATAAAGTAACGATCCACCGGTATTACGATGCAACCCGGCGACAGTGCACCACGGAAAGGGGCAGTACGGTGGCTTTCGAATTGGCGGATATATTCCGCGATGCCCGCGAACAGCTGCCGGATGATCCGGACAGCCCCTTTTCGTTTGAGTCTTTTCAAACGACCTGTGACGAAATTAGAGCCCATTGTTTTGCACAGCAGGATCTGGGAGACAAGATCTGCTAGTACGTGCCCATATACCATTTAGTTCAATCCACACCCTAGCTACGTGACACAACAAGCTGACGACGCGCTCGCATAGTTGAAGAGGTATCTGCATGGGTGGTCAGGTCACTATTTCCATCTGGTTTTTTTTACTGCTGGTGGTTGTTGCCGCTGTGGCCATCCTGGATAGGGTATTAATTCCCAGTACCCGCTGGTTTTTGCGGCGGCGGATCAACCGGGTGCTCGATGAGATCGGCACCCGCCTGGATATCGAAATACGTCCTTTCCAACTGACCAAACGGCAGGTGCTGATCGACCGGCTGGTATACGATCCCCAGATCATCGACGCCATCAAGGTGTACGCGGCCGAACATGCCATGCCCCAGGAGGTAGCCCAGGGCAAGGTTGTTACCTATGCCCGTGAAATCGTGCCCTCCTTCAATGCCTACCTCTATTTTCGCATCGGGTACTGGATTGCCAAGAAAGTCGCCCGCCTGCTGTACCGCGTGCGCGTCGGGCTCCTGGACGGCCATGAATACACGCGGATCGACCCCGATTCAACGGTGGTGTTTGTAATGAACCATCGTTCCAACATGGATTATATCCTGGTGGCATTTCTGGCCGCTGAACGTACCACGCTGTCATATGCTGTCGGCGAGTGGGCCAAGATCTGGCCTTTGCAAATGCTGATCCGGGCCATGGGCGCCTTTTTTGTCCGACGCCGTTCCGGCAATCCGCTGTACCGCAAAGTGCTGGAGCGCTACATCCACATGGCTACGCGGGAGGGTGTCTGCCAGGCGGTCTTCCCTGAGGGAGGACTGAGCAAGGACGGCCGGCTGCAGGTACCGAAGCTGGGCCTGGTAGACTATATGCTGCGCGATTTCGACCGCACCACGGATCGGGATATCGTCTTTATTCCGGTGGGAATCAACTATGATCGTACCCTTGAAGACCGCAGCCTGCTGCGCGCCCTCGACCGCGACGCCGACCGGCGCAGCTGGTGGTTTGTGGCCTGGACCACGACCCGTTTCATCAGCCACAGTTTGATGCTGATGGTTCTCAGCCGCTGGCGTCGATATGGTTATGCCTGTGTGAACTTTGGCCGGCCGCTTTCAATGAAAGCATACTGTGCAGAGACCGACCTCGATTTCAACCAACTGGAGCGTAAGCGGCGCTTTAAGGAAGTCGAAATCTTGAGCGGCCGATTGATGGAAGGCATTGCCGCCGTGGTGCCGGTTTTACCGGTACCGCTGGTAGCGACCGTATTCCTGGAATCGGGTGAGGCGGGGATGGATATCCTTGAAATCGAAAAACGCAGCAACAGCATGATAGATGACCTCAAAGCCGCGGGTGCGCCTGTTTTCGAAGTCCCCCGCAGTACCCGTGCGCGAACAATTGCAGATGCCGTGGCGTTTTTAAAGCTGCGGCGCCTTATTACGTCCAGCGGTCGCATCTTCACGGCCGTTCCCTCTGAGAAAGAAACCCTGGCTTACTATGCCAATTCTATTCGCCACTGGCTCTAGCCCGAACATTTCCCCGGCTTCTATCCGCCAATTAAATTTTGATGAACTGTTTCAGGTAGCGGTTACTGGACGATAGGAAGGTTATGCCTGTACCAGTCCACGATGCCGTGCCGCAGGTTAATAATCCGGTTGAACCCGTCATCGATGAGGATTTTTGAAGCGACGGTGCTGCGGTTGCCGGTGGCGCAGTAGATGAGTATGTCCTGGTCTTTGTAAGCTGCCAGCCGGCCCAGGTTCTGCTGCAGGACTTGAACCGGTAAAAGCACGGCATTCTCTAAATGACCGCGTTTGTATTCCGCCGGCGTCCGAACATCCAGGACGAGGGGATCGCGGGTGTCAATGATGTGCCGCGCCTGGGATGCTGTCACTTCAGTGTATTTTTCCTGTACATATTCGATAACCCAGATCTGGCCGGCAACTTTGCCGAGTGTAAATGCAAAAGATCCGGTTTGCTTCATTTTAAAATACGGAGCGGCAGTGATATCGCGGGTTAGTTTTGTACGGATCTCCAGCTCCGGAATAACCAGGGACAGCTCGTCAAGGGACGGATCAGCCTCAAATTTGATATAGTCTCCACGGTATACGACGAGAATGACCGGATTGTCCGTATTTGGGACAGGCAGGATGCGGATGCCGTTCATAACTTTACCGGATACAGTCCGGCCGGGATTGCCGGAACCCGCGGCCAAACAAACAGCGGAGACAGCGACAAATGCGCCTAACAGGCATATAGTTTTGAAAAGAGTGCGTTTCATGTTCTCCTCGATGGTATGCTTAGATTCGTTGCCCGCAGGGGGCTGGGGATAACATAAGGCCGAATTGACGCAGTGCAATATGGTCCCGGCCGGTTGAGCTTGAGCCGGCGGCATTTGCGGCGTGATCTTGCCTCGTTGGATTTATTGCTTTAACTTCTTGAATCATATGGTAAAACTATGAAAAGCCCAAAACCTGCCTCAACGAATGGAAGTCGGTTTTATTTTCAAACTACGCTCTGCGAGCTGCCTGCATTGCCAAAAAGCGCTGCTGGGCATGACGTCCGACCGGAAGACTTTCTTGAGCCAGGTCCTGGTGTGGCCTGCTCAAGGTCTGCAGTTAGCGCCCCTGACCGATAAAAGGAGCCGTAACCATGTCACCCCAAAAGAGTTTTGTTAACACTTACCTGCTCAGTTCGATCGTGGCCATTTTTGGAACGATTTTTCTGACTATCGTTCTAATTTTTCTGAACGGGCAGGTAAGAACGGCCCGCCAGAGTACCGTTTTCCTTCAGGAATATACGGAATTCAAGAAGGCGGCCATCAAAGATGAGATCGGGATCGTCATGAGCCTGATCAATACCAAGCTTGCGCAGATGGACAGCACTTCCAAACCGGTTCGCGAACGAGCCCAGGCCGAGGTGTTGAACTGGATCAACACGATCCGGCTGCGCGAGAACCAGTACGTCTCGGTAAATACCTTGGACGGAACCATTCTGGCCCATTATAAAACCGGGAATATAGGTAAAAACATGTGGGCCTTTGAAGACGCCAACGGCGTCAAAGCAGTTCAGGAAGCTGCGCGCGTCTCCCAGCAGAAAGAAGGTGGGTTTGTCCGCTATGTGGGCTCTATCCGGCCCACTACCGGCGAACCAGGGCGTAAAATCACCTACGCCAAAAACGTGCCGGAATGGGGCTGGGACGTTTCAACCGGGGTTTACCTGGACGATATTGAAATGGCGGCGGCCAGGAACCGGGAAGTTCTCTTTGAGAATCTCAAAAAAGATTTTACCGGCGTTACCTTCGCGTTGGTATTGGCTCTGTTGGTTTCATTTCTGATTACCCGGTTACTGTCGGGACGCATGCAGGCCAACTTTGCAGCCTTGAACGAATTTTTCATTTCTGCGGCCAGCCGGAGCACGCGGATCGATTCGAGCCAGCTATACTTCAAGGAGTTTCAGGACCTGACCCTGCCGGTGAATGAGATGGTGGGAGCCATCAAGGACGCCAACGAGCAGCTGCGGCGGCAGCAGCAGCAGTTGGAATCGGAAGTGAACCGCCGGACCGAAGAGTTGGCGCATGAATTTGAGAGGCAAAAACAGATTCAGGAAGAACTGCGCGAGAGTGAAGCCACCTTGAAGAGCGTATTCCGGGCTGCGCCGGCGGGGATCGGGATGGTGGCCGACCGCATTCTCCTGCAGGTCAACAGCCGGATCTGTGAAATGGCCGGCTACGAACGCAGCGAGCTCATCGGGCAGAATGCGCGGGTACTATACCCGACGGATGATGATTTCGAGTATGTCGGCCGCGAGAAATACCGCCAGATTACCGAAAAGGGAACCGGTACAGTAGAAACTCGCTGGCAGCGCAAGAGCGGAGAAATCATCGATGTTCTTTTGAGCTCCACCCCGCTCAATCAGGAGAACTGGTCCGAGGGGGTGACGTTTACAGCCCTGGATATTACCGAGCGCAAACAGTCTTTGCAGGCCCTGCGTAAAAGTGAAGAGAAGTTCCGGAATATTTTCGAAAACCTGATGGACGTCTATTTTGAAACCACCCTGGAAGGCGAGATAAAAAATTGCAGCCCTTCCGCACAAGAGGCATCGGGTTGGGCGGTTGACGAACTGATCGGGCAGCAGGTGGATATGCTTTACAACAACCCGGGTGACCGGGAATTGCTTTTAAAGGAACTACGCCAAAGCGGCAGCGTGCGTGGCTTTGAAATGCTGTTCAAAAAAAAGAACGGCGACATTTACGATGTATCCATCAATGCTGATATCTACAAGGATGACAACGGGCAGCCGGCCGGATTGGTTGGCACCATCCGGGATGTCACCCGCCAGAAAGAACTCGAAAGCAAGCTGCAGCGTTCAAAGAAAATGGAATCTCTGGGGCTTATGGCCGGCGGCATAGCGCATGATCTGAACAATATACTGTCGGGTATTGTGAGCTATCCCGACCTGCTGCTGATGGATTTGGACTTAGACAGCCCGATGCGCCGACCGGTTGAAGTCATCCGGGACTCCGGTCGCCGGGCTTCAGAGGTCGTTGCCGACCTGTTAACTATCGCCAAGGGAGTAGCCGCCGGAAAAGAAGCCACCAACCTCAATACCCTTGTGAACGAATACTTTGAATCAGCGGAATACCAGCAGTTATCCAATGATCATCCCGGGGTTGACTTTCAGCGCAATCTGGATGCGGCGCTGCTCCATATCAGGTGTTCATCACCACATTTGAAAAAGATATTGATGAACCTGGTTGCCAATGCGGCTGAGGCCATCGAGCACCACGGAGAGGTGAGCATTAAGACCACCAACCGGTACCTGGACAAACCGCTTCGGGGTTACGAGGATATCCAGATCGGGGAATATGTGCTGCTGCGGGTCGCCGATTCAGGCGGCGGGATCTCGCGCGAGGATCGCGATCGCATTTTCGAGCCGTTCTACACCAAGAAAGTTATGGGCCGCAGCGGTACCGGCCTGGGGCTGGCCGTCGTATGGAATACCGTCCAGGATCACGACGGGTATATCAATGTGGCCAGCAGCCGCATGGGGACCGTCTTTGAACTGTACTTTCCCGTTACCCGCGAACTGGCGGCTCCGGACGCTGAACAGGTGTCGCTGGCAGATTATCTTGGAAATGGCGAGCGCATCCTGGTGGTCGATGACGAATCCAGCCAGCGGGAAGTAGCCTGTCAGCTGATTGAAAAGTTGAATTATAGGGCCGCCTCGGTTTCCAGCGGCGAAGAGGCGCTGGTGTATTTGAAATCCCGGGCCGTTGACCTGCTTGTGCTGGACATGATCATGCCACATGGCATCAATGGGCGTGAAACGTTTGCCCGGGCCCGGGATATAAACCCCGCCCAGAAGGCAATTATTGCCAGCGGGTTTGCCGAGACTGAGGAGGTAAAGGCCGCCCAGGCCCTGGGCGCCGGTGATTATTTGAAAAAGCCGTATACCCTGGAGAAGATTGGGCTGGCTATTAAAACCGAGCTGGCCCGTAAACCTTAGCCATAGAATTTGCCAGTTCGCATTTCATCTAAAGCGTTGTATGATACTTTTGGAACTGGCCGGCCCTGCTATCCTATTCTAACTGACTGCAAGAGGAGCACCATTGGGCAATTTTCCGGAGCAACAACCCCGTACCATCCTGATTATCGACGACGAGGAAAGCATTCGGACGTTCTTAAATATCCGCCTGAAGGGTTGGGGATACCGGCCCATCAGCGCGGCCGGTGGAGACGCCGGCATACAGCTGATTGAATCCGACCGCCCGGACATTGTCATTACCGACCTGTATATGGAGGATGGTGACGGTTTTGATGTGCTGGATTACGCCCGCGAGCATAAGCCGCACCTACCGGTCATCGTGCTGTCTGGACAGGGACAGCTGGGTGATGCCGTCCAGGCTTTGCGACTGGGGGCCTGGGACTACATCTACAAGCCCATTGAGGAAATCGAGATCATCAAGATGGCCATTGAAAAGGCGCTTGATAAGGCCCGGCTAATCCACGAGAACGAGCATTACCACAACCATCTGGAAATTCTGGTTGCCCAGAAGAGTGCGCAACTGGCCGAAAACGAGAAACGCTACCGTACGGTGGCCGATTTTACCTATGATTGGGAATATTGGATTGATGCGGATGGGCAGGTCCAGTACATGTCGCCCTCGTGTAAAAGAATGACCGGATACACTGCTCGTGACTTTATCGAGAAGCCATCGTTGATAGAGGAGATATTACATGCGGAAGACCGGGAAACGGTATCCCGACATCTGCAGGACGAGCAGCGAGCGGATGCTGTCAGCCATATCGATTTCAGGATTATCCACCGGGATGGCCGGATACGCTGGATCGGCCACTGCTGTCGGGAGGTTCTTGATGAGAAAGGTGACTATCTGGGCCGAAGGGTCAGTAACCGGGATATCAGCTATCAAAAGGAGATCGAAAACAACCTGATTGAAAAACAGCACGATTTGATTAACAAGACCATTCACCTTGAAAAAGCCAACCACAACCTGGAGAAGGCAAACCAGGCCCTCAAGGCGCTCCTTGATCAAAGGGAGATCGAAAAGCGTTCCATCGAGCAGGCAATGGTCGGTAATCTCAAACGGTTCGTGTTTCCTTACCTGAATGAGTTGGCTGATTTAAAGATCAGCGATGAGGCCAAGATCTATCTGAACATTATTCGCACCAATATTGAGCAGCTGGTGTCGCCGGTCTCGAAGACGCTCAGCGGGGCATATCTGGATTTAACGCCCATGGAAATCAGGGTGGCGGACCTTATTCGGCAGGGTGAGTCGACCAAAGCAATCGCCGACTTGATGAATATGTCCACCAGCACCGTTTCCATTCACCGCAACAATATACGCAAGAAACTGAAATTAATTAATAAAAAAGTAAACTTGTATTCCTACCTGAACTCCCTGGCCTAAAATTCGACGCGTCGTCACATCTATCAAACAATCTATTTAATATAGATACTAAATAGATATTCTCTTGATATTAAGAAATTTTTCCGTCCCCCGATAACCAGATTAATGGAATTGAGATTCCAACCCGTCCAAATCATGTCCTGCAGCTACAACTTATCCTGGCGGCAACAGTGTCCGAACGCCACGCTTACCGACGGGAGTGGCTCAAAACAGTCTGTCAACAGCACGTCAAAAAGAGGAGGCGGTACCATGCACTGGAAAAAATTGACAATTGGAAAAAGAATTTCCTTGGGATTCGGAGTGGTGCTGAGCCTGTTGATTGTTGTGGGCCTGCTGAGTTTTTTTGGCGTGGGCACTATTGTACGAGATGCTGAAGAAGTCATCAGCGGCAACCAGCTGGATGGCCACCTGGCTCAAAAGGAGGTTGATCATCTTAATTGGGCCGGCAGGGTCAACGCATTGCTCACCGATGCCAGTGTGACCAAACTGGACGTTCAGACCGACGACCACAAGTGCAGTTTCGGCAAGTGGCTGTATGGGGAGGGTCGCAAACAGGCCGAAGCCCTTGTACCCAGTCTGGCGCCCCTGATCAAGGCCATTGAAAAGCCGCATGCGGCACTGCATGCGTCGGCCATTGAAATAGATTCGGTTTTTCAACAGGCTGACATTGAGCTGGGTGGTTTTCTACGCGAGAAAAAGACCGATCACCTGGCCTGGACACACAAGGTCAAGGATGTCTTTGTGGACGGTAACCTCGACACGGTGGATGTGCAGATGGACCCGAACAAGTGCAGCCTGGGCAAATGGCTCCTGTCTGACGCCGTGGCCGAAATGAAGGCCAAGGATTCTGAGTTTGCGGCTTTGGTTGATGCGGTTGTTGAACCCCACAAGCAGCTGCATGGGGGCGCCCGGCATGTCAATGCGTTATTGGTAGCCGGCAGTCGCTTAGAGGCGGCGCAATTCTATATAAGCAATGTCAAACCAGCGGCAGAAACAGTTCTTGCAAAATTAGATGCTGTAATTGAAACCAATGATGCCAAGGTAGACGGCATGCGCAGGGCCAACACAATCTATGCAGCGAAAAGCCTGCCCGCCCTCAAGGAGGTTCAGGGTTTACTCGGCAAGATCCGGTCTGAAGCCCGCGATCATATAATGACCGATGAAGTGATGCTGGGTCACGCCCAGGGCGTCAAACGCAATGTGTCTATCGTGGTATTGGTCGCAGTGGCAGCTGGGCTGTTTTTAGCCTTTTTCATTTCCCGGGGCATCGTGTTCGTTCTTCGTAAAATAGCTGCCCAGATGGACGAAGGCGCGGAACAGGTGGCCTCGGCGGCGGGCCAGGTTTCGTCTGCCAGCCAGTCCCTGGCAGAAGGATCATCCGAACAGGCGGCGTCCATCGAGGAGACTTCGGCATCCCTTGAAGAGATGTCCTCCATGACCAATCAAAATGCCGACAATGCCGGCCAGGCCGATGGTCTTATGACCGAGGCCAACACCGTGGTGAGCGGGGCCAATAAATCCATGAACGATTTAACCACCTCTATGGAAGAGATATCCACGGCCAGCGCCGAGACCTCCAAGATCATCAAGACCATCGATGAGATAGCGTTCCAGACCAATCTGCTGGCGCTCAATGCCGCAGTGGAAGCTGCGCGGGCCGGGGAGGCCGGGGCAGGGTTTGCCGTAGTGGCCGATGAGGTGCGCAATCTGGCAATGCGAGCGGCAGACGCCGCTAAAAACACAGCCGACTTGATCGAAGGCACGGTCACGAAGGTGGATGCGGGCACAGGGCTGGTCAACCGGACCAACGAGGCTTTCACCCAGGTGGCCGACAGCGCTGCCAAGGTAGGAGAACTGGTGGCCGAGATAGCGGCGGCCTCCCATGAACAGGCTCAGGGTATCGGGCAGGTGAACACGGCCGTGACCGAGATGGACAAGATCACCCAGCAGAACGCGGCCAACGCCGAGGAATCGGCCAGTGCCTCGGAAGAGATGAATGCCCAGGCACAGCAGATGAAACTCATCGTGGATCAGCTGGTTGCCCTGGTAGGCGGATCCGGGAAGGGCACCGGTATGCGGAAAAAGCCTGACGGGCATTCAGCCAAAGCAGCCAAAAGGTCCGTTGCAGTCCCGCAAAAAGAGGTCGGACAAATTTCGCTCAATCGACCCGTCAATCCCAGCGAGGTGATTCCGCTGGAAGAAGGGGACTTCAAGGATTTTTAGCACCGCTGTGTTACCCAATGAAGTGATGGGCATGGGACCAACCCGGCGGGGACCAGGCGGCAGGGCAAGCACTTACAGCCCGGTCTCCGGGGGTTCAGGGGAATCAGAGATGTTGAGCTTAAAGAATATCATCGACAATCTACCCAGCGCAGTGCTGGTGTTCAACACGGATCAACGGGCCATTATGGTCAACAAAGTGGCGCAGGCCCTGATTGGCGCGGCGGAGGATGACCTGGTAGGTAAGTGCGGTGGTGACCTTGTAGGCTGTATCCATGCGACAGAGACACCAAGAGGGTGCGGGTATTCAACCACCTGTAATTATTGCGGCCTGAATCGTGCCGTTGCAAGAGCTTTTAAAGAGGAGGTGGATATCCCTCCATTTGAAACCAGTATTGAAACCGATCCTGGCAGGACCTGCTTTTATAAAGTAACGGTAACCCTTTTCGAGATGCCGCCATGGGGCCATCGCCATAGCCATACGCAGGTGGCTATTGTAACAGTGGATGACGTCACTGAATTTAAAAAGCGGGAACGCCTGGCGGCCGTGCTTGAGACAGTCGGCGCCATTTGTCACGAATTGAATCAGCCTCTGATGGTGTTGACCGGACAACTCGACCTGCTGGAAATGGATGTCGGCAGCAACGGCCGGATACAGGCCCTGCGAGAGCAGGCCGCGCGCATGGGTGAGATAACCCGAAAGCTGCAATCCGTCCGGGGGTACGCTTCCAAGCCACTTTTTAAAAAGGATGTGCGGATACTGGATATGGAAAAGGCCTGCGCTTGAGCCGGTCGGCACAGGCTGTTCCTGTTACGGCTGCAGCGGTAGCTCCCAGCGTTCCTCATTCAGCGTCTGGCCCCAGACCCGGCTGGTTTTGGTTGCGGTTTTCCGGAACCCGGCGTTGGTGTAGATCTTCTTTGCTGCGGCCAGGTAATCGATAGTCCACAAAAATATCAAGGCGTAGTTTTTTTTCCGGCAAAAGGCCACCCCTTTGTCCACCAGGATCTGGCCGATTCCCAGTCCCCGGGTTTCCGGTTCAACTAATAGCCAACGCAGCTGAGCCGCCCCGCCGCCGTCATTTACCATGGCCAGGGAGCCGACGATCTGCCCGTCCTTCTCCGCTATCCAGAGGTTTTCTTTAGCAGGATCAAAATTCTCCGCAAAGGCAATCAGCGGTTTGCCCACATACAGATCAAAGGAGTCATCGAAACCGTACTCCCGGGCATACAGCACTCCGTGGCGGTAGATAATGTACCCGATATCACCGGGTTTCCGGGATCGATATATCACGCCGGATAGATCCGGTTTTTGTGCTGGTGCGGCTTGGCTGGTATTCATCAGTCCGACTGCATCCTCTCCAATTCCATTTCACGCACGGTCCGGCGCAGAATTTTACCTACCGCAGTTTTAGGCAGTTCGTCTATGAAGATATATTCTATTGGTACTTTATAGGCTGCCAGGTTCTCTTTGCAGTATGTTCTCAATGCATCCGCATCGAGGGTTTTGCCTGCCTGGGGCACAACGTAGGCTTTGACAGTTTCGCCCCTGTATTCATCCGGGACCCCGATAGTACACGCTTCGAGGACATCCGGGTGCAGCATGAGAATCTGGTCCACTTCGGCCGGGTAGATATTGTAGCCCCCGGCGACGATCATGTCCTTTTTACGATCGGCAATGGTAAGATAGCCGTCTTTGTCCAGGTGGCCGATATCGCCGAGGTAAAACCAGCCGTCTTTGAGAACCGCGGCCGTCTCTTCCGGACGTTTGTAGTAGCCCTTCATCACCTGGGGTCCCCGGATACAGATTTCGCCGTCTTCACCCGGACCCAGTTCCTTTTCGCCGGTTTCCAGATCCATAATCTTGATTTCCGTGTTGGGCAACGGCACGCCCACCGTTCCAATTTTAACGGTTCCCTTCCAGGGGGTGGCGGTGGCGAAAGCCGTGTTTTCGGTAGCGCCGTACACATCGTTGATTACAGCGCCGTGTAAATCCTGCAACTGGTTAAGGGTGGCTTCCGGCAGGGGGACGGCGCCGCCAAAATAGCCTTTGACAAAAGAAAGATCCATTTCCCGGAATTCCTTAAGACTCAGAAGTCCGACAAAGATCGTCGGCACTCCGGGCAGAAAAGTGGGACGAAACTTCTTCAGCATTTTGGTAATGATGGCCGGTTCCGGGCGCGGAACCAGAACACAGCTCCAGGCGTTCCATATAATCAGGTTCTGGCTGACCTCGTAACCGGCGATGTGGAAGACCGGGTAGACCCCAACCAGCCGCTCCAGGTCGCCCCGCTTGATCTCGGGAAACCAGGCACTGAAAATCTGGACGGCCCCCGATATATTGGCGTGGGTCAGCTCGACACCTTTACTGACACCGGTGGTGCCGCCGGTATAGAGCAGGGCCGCAGTCTCTCCCCACCGGGCTCGGATCTCGACAGGGGTTTCCGGATATCTGTTGATCAAATCCATAAATGGATACACATCTTCGTGGGGCTCGTCCCTGCGATACATATCTTTTTTGATGAAGGGAAACAGCTGCTTGATCGGAAAGGGCAGATAGTCGTTGATGTGGCAGGTGATGATTTTCCGGATGCCGGTCTGGGGCTGTAATTTCAGGACCCGGGGCAGCAGCAGATCCAGGGTGACGATATAGGTGGTGTCGGAGTCGTTGAGCTGGTGCAGCAGCTCGCGTTCGGTGTAGAGCGGGTTGTTCATGACCGTCGCCGCACCCAGATAGTAAACAGCATAGTCGGCGATAATCGCCTGGGGCAGGTTGGGTAGGAGTATGCCGACCTTGTCGCCCGGCTGGACGCCGAGATCGGCCAGGGCATTGGCGAGGCGGTATACCAGCTTTTGCAGTTGCCGGTAGGTGATCATTTTACCCATGTAAATATAGGCGACGTGATCCGGGAAATCGCGGGCGGCAGTCTCCAGGGCCTCCGGCATGGTGGTTTCCTGCAGCTCGACTTCAGGGGGTGTACCTTCAGGATAAAAGTTGTGCCAGACTTTTGCTTCCATGGTGATGACCTCCGGTTCAAGAATTATCAGAACGATATCTTTGTACTCGTCAGCCTATCTAAAACCTGTCATCCTACTTACAGCACGCCGTAGCCTGACAGGTAAGTGAACATGGAAATTACCAGCTGCATACTTATACTTCTGACCTCAGGAGCCGAGCCTGTCCCGGTCTACTAGGCGAACAGGGAGAGATGATTGGCAACGCTTTAAAAGCTATATTCTCGCGCAGAGACGCAGAGGCGCAGGGAAAATCAAAACCAAGATTTCATCGCACTATTGTGCGAAAAACCAATTCAAACTTCAAGCCAAAAAGGTTTCAGGGTTTTAACCGGCGAAGCCGGAAAAATTCGAGGTTTTCTCTGCGCCTCTGCGCCTCTGCGTCTCTGCGCGATGCAAGGTTTTGCCTTTGTGCCTTGGCAGCGAAGTCCCTTTGAGGGACAAACTGACTATTTCTCAGAGATAGAACTCCTTGCACCGGTTGGAAAGGGCGGCAATTGGTTTATAATTCCCGTCCCAATTCTTCCGCTTCACTCATGGCCAGCATGAGGTTGCGGGGGGTTTTGGCATCGCCGATCATATGGACTTCGATATCACGGCCTTTCAGCAGGTTCTTGGCGTCCCGCACCGGTGTCATCGTTTCGGCCACGACAACACTGTCGTAGCCTTCCAGGATCACGGTCTCGCCGTTGGCGACGAAGGTCACGCCGTCATCGGAGAAGGTCTTGATATTGACCTGCTTGACGAGTTTGACCGTATCGCGCTTCAGGCGTTCGCGCAGGTAGTAGCGGTCATTGGCGGACATTTCCTCGGCAAAGTGGCGTTTACGGTTCAGGACGATGACTTCCTTGCCTTTTTCGGCCAGATAGTCCGTGAGTACGAGACCCGCCTGGTTGCCGCCCAGCACAAGAACCCTGTCGCCGACTATCTTGCCCTCCAGGACTTCCGTGACGGTGCAAAGATCCATCTTGGTTTTGAACAGGCCCTTGATGATGGGCATTTCCGGCAGGCTGCCGGTGGTCAGGACCACCACGTCTGGAGCGATGTCTGCCAGCAGCTCCGGCGTCATGGATGTGTTCAGCCGCACTTCGACGTCCTGTTTTTCCATCTCAAGATTAAGAAAGTCGATGATGTCCATTATCTCGGACCGGCCGGGTGGAATGGCAGCCAGGCGCAGGAGGCCGCCCACACTGCCTTTCTCTTCGCAAAGCACGACATGGTGTCCGCGACCCGCGGCGATCCCGGCCAGGGCCATGCCGGCTGGACCGGCCCCGACGACCAGTATTTTTTTGGGGGTCCCGGTTTTGTCATTTTCTTTCAGGAGATATTCACGCCCCACCTGAGGGTTGACCACGCAGGCGCCCGGCTCCAGGGCCAGTACGGCATGAATACAGCCCAGGCAGCAGCCGATACAGGGCCGGATGTCCGCCAGGTTGCCTGCACGGGCCTTGTTGGGAAGTTCCGGATCGGCCAGGAGCGAACGGCCCATTGCGATCGCATCGGCCTTGCCTTCCCTGATCAGGCGATCGGCCAGTTCGGCACTCTTGATCCGCCCAACACCGATAACCGGGATGTTGACGACTTCCTTAACCGCCGCCGCCAGGTGGATAAAACAGCCGTGGTCCACGTACATGGAGGGGATGGTCAATTGCCGGGAACCATACACGCCGGCGGAGACGTGCAGGTAGTCGGTTCCGTATTCTTCCAGTATGGGGGCCAGGCGCAGAGCGTCTTCCAGGGTCCAGCCGCCTTCGATGTAGTCATCACCGTTGATCCGGATCCCCACCGGAAAATCGGGCGCGGTTTTGGCTTTGATATCGTGCAGCAGTTCCAGGATGAACCGAATCCGGTTTTCAAAGGAACCGCCGTATTCATCTTCGCGTTTGTTCGCGTTCAGCGATAAGAATTGGTTTACCAGGTAGCCGTGGGCTCCGTGGACTTCGACAAAATCGAACCCGGCTTCGTAGCACCGCCGGGCCGCATCACCGAAGGTGGCAATGGTTGCCTTGATATCCTCGATTGTCAGTTCCCGGGGAATGCCTTTGACCACCGCAGGGGCTGGAACAGGAGAGGGGGCTACCTTTTTGTCGTGGTAGGATTGTCGACCGCCATGCATCAGCTGC
>Ga0126327_10000048_pt1 | contig 42093 bp, 35 predicted proteins | sample InaspJWI30metaG_FD_101392 | JGI IMG/M metagenome (GOLD analysis project Ga0126327, IMG submission 101392) | Marine gutless worms symbiont microbial communities from Oahu, Hawaii - Inanidrilus sp. 1 OAHU.JWI-30 metaG | ecosystem: Host-associated > Annelida > Digestive system > Unclassified... | reverse complement strand
TTGGATTACATTCGCGAGGATGATGAATGCCTGCGCATCGGAGCGGCCACCCCCCTGGGACGAATCATAGACGCTGAGGCTGTTCGCACCCGGCTGCCGGCTTTCCACGCGGCCATGGCCGCGGTCGGCGCCCGCTCCATTCAGCATGCCCGCGGGACCCTCGGCGGCAACCTGTGCCAGGACAATCGCTGCCGGTTCTATAACCAGTCGGCTTTTTTCCGATCCGCCCGGCAGGCCTGCCACAAGGCCGGTGGAACCATCTGTTATGCCCGGGAAGGGTCGGATCGCTGTCGCAGTACCTGTCAATCCGACGGAGCGCCCGTCCTGATGGCCCTGGCCGCCGAAGTAACCCTGCGCGGGGCCGGCTCCGAGCGCACTATCCCGGTCAAAGAACTGTACACGGCCGTGGGCGATGCGCCGCTGTCCTTACACAGCAGTGAACTGCTCACGGAGATATCCATACCCTGGCCGGGGCCGGACACAGGGAGTGCTTACCGGCGCCTTACCTTTCGCGCCGCCATCGACTACCCCCTCGTGTCGGCCGCTGCTTTTGTACGCCTGGGGGGCGATTGCATCGATGAAGCCCGGATCGTGGTCGGGGCCATAGGCAGCGGCCCCCTCTTTCTCTCGTGACCGCTTCCAAGGGGCTGCAGGGGAAGAAGGTCACGGATGAAGCGGCTTTGTCCGCCGCAGCCCAGATGGCCGGCAGCAGCGCGGGAGCCTTTATCGTGGACAATCTCAACGCCGATATGGAATACCGGACCGCGATGATTCCGGTCCTCGTGTCCCGCGCCCTGCAGGGGGCGCTGGCCGCAGCCGGCGGTTGACGACCAGCCGGGGAGGAATTCGTATGGAAAAGGTCAATCTGGATCTGAATGTAAACGGAGAAGCCCTGGCGTTCACCATTTTTCCGAACCGCACCCTTTTGGAAGTGCTCCGCGAGGATGCCGGCCTTACCGGCGCCAAGGAAGGCTGTGGGGAAGGGGCCTGCGGGCACTGCACGGTGCTGCTGGACGACCAGCCGGTTCGCGCCTGTCTAACCTTGGCAGTGGAGGCCGATGGCCAGGCTGTTACCACGGTTGAAGGGTTGGCCGCTGGTGAGACCCTGGATCCGCTGCAGGAGGCGTTTATCGAACACGGCAGCGTGCAGTGCGGGTTTTGCACGCCCGGCATGTTGATGTCGGCCAAAGGGCTGTTGCTGGAAGATCCGCATCCGGATGAGCAGAAAATCCGACACGCGTTGAGCGGGAACATCTGCCGCTGCACCGGGTATACCAAGATTGTGGAGGCCGTGGCGGACGCGGCTAAAAAGTAGATTAGATAAGGTGAAACAGAATGGCTGATTACGCCTATATCGGTAAAAAGATGCCCCGGGTGGATTCCCGGGCCAAGGTCACCGGACAGGCCCGGTTTACAGCCGACCTCGATCTGCCCCGCATGCTGGTGGGCAAGATCCTGCGCAGCCCCTATCCCCATGCCCGGATTCGGAACATAGACGTATCGGCCGCCGAGCGCTTGCCCGGCGTAAAGGCCGTGGTCATCGGGGCGGAAACCCTGGGACGCAAATGGGGCGTTTTTCGGTATACGCTCGATCAGCAGATGCTGACCACGGACAAGGTCCGGTACATCGGCGAGGATGTGGCCGCCGTGGCCGCCGTGGACGAGGAGACCGCCCTGGCAGCCCTGGACCTGATCCAGGTGGACTACGACGTGCTGGAACCGTGTTCGACCCGATGGAGGCCATGGCCCCCGGTGCCCCCCAGCTGCACGACGACTTTCCCAACAACATCAATATCCACGTGCCCATCGAGGTGGGGGACGTGGAGGCGGATTTTGAAAGGTCCCATTATGTTCGGGAAGACACCTACACCGCTCCCGAAGATTCCTATTTCCAGGCCGAGCCCTACGCCGTGGTGGCCCGCTGGGACCTGGACGGCAACCTGGAAATGTGGATGCCCAACGCGGGCCCGCACATGAAATCCAAACCCCTGTCCAACCTGCTCGGTATACCCCTCAACAAAGTGCGGGTACGCAAGATTGCCATCGGGGGGGCATTTGGCGGGCGCAGCGAGATCTGCCCGGCGGATTTCATCTGTGCCTTATTGGCCAAAAAGGCACAGCGACCCGTCAAGATCGCCTTTACGCGAGAAGAGAACACCATTGCCACCCGCCAGGGACATGCCCTGATTACCACCATCAAAACCGGTGTCGACAAAAAGGGGCGGGTCCTGGCCCGGGACATCACCTGTTATATGGACGGCGGGGCCTACAGCAGTACCGGTCCCATTGCCACCAGTGTACCGTTTCTCTGCATGGAACAGGCCTACCGCATGGACAGCGTGCGCTACAACGGGTACCGCATCTATACCAACAAACCGATCCGGGGCATGATCCGCATGCACGGCCGGGGATTTGCCTGCGGCGTGGATACCCAGCTGGACCTGATTGCAGAAGACCTGGGATTAGACCCGGTGGAAATTCGCATGGTGAACGCCCGGCAGCCCGGAGAATATACCAATACAGGTTCCCTGGTGGCCAGTTGCGCCATGCAGGCGACCATCGAGCAGGCGGCTGAAAAAGCCCGCTGGTCGGAGAAATGGGGCAAGCTGCCGCCGTTTCATGGTATCGGTATCGGCACCAATTCTGTGCAGACCGGTTTCCCCATGGGTATCCGGGGCGGCAGCCAGGCCATCATCAAATTCAACGAAGACGGTGGTGCCACGGTCATTTCCGGTGTGGTGGACAACGGCCAGGGCAACGACAACATGCTGGTTCAGATCGCCGCGGAAGAGTTGGGCATCCGACCGGAAGATATCCAGCTGGTAACGGCCGATACAGAGGTCACACCCTCCGACCCGGGATCCTATTCACAGGTGTCCACATTCATCGGTGGGCATGCCGTCAAACTGGCCGCCCGGGATGTGATGCAAAAGGTTCTGCTCACTGCGTCTGAAATGCTGGATGCCGATGTGGACGAGCTGATTGCCCGGGATCGCATGATCAGCATCAAAGGTGATCCGGAAAAGGCCGTGCATATCAAAAAGGCCATCCGGATGGGGCTGGCAAAAGGCCGGGCGCCGAGTGGAGAGGGCGCTTACTGGCCCAAGGTGGATTCCAAGCGTGAATGGGTGCAGAATCCCCACGGTCAGATGTGCGGTGCGTTTTCTTTCGGCACGACGATCTGCGAGGTCAAGGTCGATCCCGATACCGGTCAGGTTACGGTCCTCGATGTTACTGCGGCCCAGGATGTGGGCTATGCCCTCAACCCGTTGGTTCTGGAAGGACAGTTCGAGGGATCGGTGGCCATGGGGGGGCAAGGCGGTATGCTGACCGAAGAGCACCTTTGGAAAGACGGTGCGGTATTGAACCCCACCGCCCTGGACTACCGGCTTCCGCTGGCCGCCGACATGCCCGGTATCAATTCCATCATTGTGGAATCAAATGACCCGGATGGACCTTACGGTGCCAAGGAAGCCGGCATGTCCATTGCCATGTCGGCCGCCCAGGCCTACAGTGCCGCCATCTGTAATGCCATTGGGGTCTATTTGAACGACTATCCTATAACCCCGGACAAAATCGTCCAGGCCATTCGCGCAAAGCAAGCCAGGGAGAGCTGATTTGAAAGCCAAAGAGATTGACCATATCTGTATTGCCGTCAAAGACCTGGCCAGTGCCCGTAGAATATACGAAGACACCTTCGGGTTGGAACTGGCCCTCGAATACATCGCCGATCAGGAAAAAATAAAAGTGGCCCGCTATTATCTGGGCACGGTGGCTCTGGAGCTGATGGAATCCACTACCCCGGATGGAGATGTGGCCCGCTTTATTGAGAAAAAAGGCGAGGGGGTGTTCCTGATTTCCTACCGCGTGGATGACGTTGCGGCCGGACTGGATGAACTCAAGCAAAAAGGCGCCCGGCTGATTGACGACCAGCCGCGCCGATTGATGGGCAACCGCTATGCCTTTATCATGCCGCCGGCCGACACCTGCGGCGTTCTGACCGAAATAATCGACGGGGAGTTTGATCCGGCCAAGTAAAATTCAGCTGACCTCAGCCGGAATCAGCCTCCAAACGAAATCGCCTCCAGTATACCCCGCCGATTTTATGTTTGCAGGTCCCCCCTGATTGGGGTATGGTGACCTCTGTCCGCGCAAGAAACAGCGGCCTTTGAGGCTGCTTCTATTCATAATCCGCAGACCGTACAGAAAAATCAAACAGGACAACAAACCCAAAAGGAGGCGCTATGGAGGTCAAGAAAATATTTTTACCAGAATCGGAATTGCCCCGCAAATGGTACAATATTGCCGCCGACATGCCCACACCCATGGAACCGCCGCTGCATCCAGGGACCGGGCAACCCTGCGGTCCCGAAGACCTGGCCCCGATTTTCCCCATGCCCCTCATCGAACAGGAAGTCAGCCAGGAGCGCTGGATCGATATCCCCGATGAAGTAATGGCAAAATACCAGATCTGGCGACCTTCGCCTCTTTACCGGGCCTATTCCCTGGAGAAGTTTTTGGATACACCGGCCAAGATTTATTTCAAAAACGAAGGCGTCAGCCCGGCGGGCAGCCATAAACCCAACACGGCCATTGCTCAGGCCTATTACAACAAGATCTCCGGTACCAAGCGGATTACCACGGAAACCGGAGCCGGTCAGTGGGGCAGCGCCCTCTCTTTCTGCTGTGCGCTTTTCGGCCTGGAGTGCAAGGTCTACATGGTCAAAGTCAGCTACCAGCAGAAGCCCTATCGCCGTATCATGATGGAAACCTGGGGCGGTTCCTGTGTGCCCAGTCCCAGCACGGAAACCAATGCCGGCCGCAAGATCCTGGAGCAGAACCCGGATTCCCCGGGCAGCCTTGGTATTGCCATCAGCGAGGCAGTTGAGGCCGCGGTGGGTGATGATGATACCAAATACTCCCTGGGGAGCGTGTTGAACCATGTCATGCTGCACCAGACGGTAATCGGACTGGAAGCGCAGAAGCAGATGGAAATCGCCGGCGATTATCCCGATGTCATCATCGGTTGTGCCGGCGGCGGCAGCAACTTTGCTGGCTTGGCGCTGCCGTTTGTGCGTGACAAGATCAACGGCAAGGACATTGATATCATCGGTGTTGAACCGACTTCGTGCCCCACCATGACCAAGGGGCCGTTTTCCTATGATTTCGGTGACACCGTGCAGATGACGCCGCTGCTGCCCATGCATACCCTGGGACACACCTTTGTGCCGGAAGGCATTCACGCCGGTGGTCTCCGCTATCACGGCATGGCCCCGCTTATCAGCCAGCTGCTGCTGGACAACCTTATCCGGCCGGCAGCCATCCCCCAGCTGGAAACCTTCCAGGCCGGCATCACCTTTGCCAGGTCCGAAGGCTACATCAGTGCCCCGGAAACCGATCATGCCGTGGCCGCCACCATCCGCGAGGCCCTCAAGGCCAAGGAGGAAGGCAAGGAAAAGACAATTCTCTTCAACTGGAGCGGGCACGGGTTGGTGGACATGGCCGCATACGAGGCCTACCTGTCCGGCAAGCTGGCCGAAGAAGAGATCGAACGTGCCCTGGCCGATATCGCGCCGCTGCCCAAGCCGCAGCAGTATACCGGTTAACGTTCGCACTGGGATTTGTTTAGAATCTTCCCGGAGGCTACTGCCTCCGGGATCATTTTTTCGGATTGCAATCATGTTGATTGGAAATAGGTTGCGAAGGTTCAAGTGATTGATGATACGAATTGCGAGTTTTCGCTTTTCCACTCGAGCCCCGGACCCGCGACCCCATGAAGTTCAACTTGGAAATGTTCAGATTGTTTTCCTGATGACTGCACAGTAGGAAGACAATCCCGATAGTTTATGCCGAAAAAGACACCACCCTCAGATGACTATCAGATCCGCTGCCCCCGCCTGGGGCACCAGATCTACTTCTCCTATTGCCGCCAGGAAAACCAGGGACAGCCCTGTTTTAAAACCCTGGATTGCTGGCACACCCACTTCGACGTTCAGGCTTATCTGCAGGGTGAGTTGACCACCGCAGAGTATGAACAGACCTTCGGCGGCAAGGTCAAACCCAAGATGCTCTCTTTGATAGAGCTGATCGAACAGGCGAAAAAGCAAAAAACATAGGGTTCAAGGGGCCGAGGGGCCAAGGGGCCAAGTGAAAACCTCTAAGTGACTTGAACCCTTGAACCCTTGAACCCGGGAATTGAGAAAGATCCCCGGCGCGAAGTATTACCCATATCTTTTCAAGCTGACAAAGTAGAGGACGCTATGCCCCCTGAATTCCTACTCGGAAACGGCGCGATTGCCCTGGGACTGCTGGAAGCCGGCTGCCAGGTGGTCACCTCCTATCCGGGCACGCCCAGTTCGGAAATCCTGCCGGAAGTGGTTCGTCTGGTGAAGTCCGCCGGACTGAACACCTATGTGGAGTGGTCCACCAATGAAAAGGTGGCCCTGGACAATGCCTATGCCGCGGCCATCGCCGGCAAACGGGCGGCAGTCTGCATGAAGCAGGTGGGCCTGAACGTGGCGGCCGACTCTCTGATGAGCGCCGCCTATATCGGGACCACCGGCGGGCTGGTCATCATCTCCTGTGACGACCCCGGGCCGCATTCATCCCAGACCGAACAGGACACGCGCCTCATGGCCCGCCTGGCCAAGGTGCCGGTCTTCGATCCGGCAACGCCCCAGGAAGCACGCGAGATGGCGGCCCGGGCCATGGAATTGTCGGTAGAGTTCGGCGTGCCGGTCATTTTACGGCCGGCGATCCGGGTCTGCCACGGTCGCCAGAACATCGTTCCCGGCGCGCTGGAGACCAATCCTGCCAAGGCGGTCTTTGAGAAAAATCCGGCCCGCTGGGCAGCCACACCCCGGTTTCGATTCATGCTCCACGGCGAACTGAATCGCAAGTTAAAAGAGATCGGCGAAACCTTCAACACCCTGACGCCTTTCAACGCTCATGATCTGAATCCAGGGAAATCCTACCGGCTGGGCGTTATTGCCGGCGGTGTTTCCTGGGCCGTAGTCAAAGATATTTTGGCGGAGAATGGGCGCGATGACATACCGCTGCTCAAGCTGGGAGCCCCATATCCATTCCCGGAGCTGCTGGCGGACGAATTTATGGCGGCCTGCGACAAGGTACTGGTGGTGGAAGAAACGGACACCGTCATCGAGTTGTTCCTGCGCGACAAGGTCAAAGTCCTCGGACGGCTTTCAGGCCACGTTCCCTCCGAAGGCGAACTGGTCCCGCAGGTTGTGGAGAAAACCCTGAATGCGGTGCTCGGCGAAATCGGCCTGAAACCGCTGCAAAGCCACGGTGACCCGGCGGCCCTGGACCTGGTGCAGTCGCTGGAACTGCCCATTCGCAAACCCACGCTCTGCGCCGGGTGCCCCCACCGGGCGTCCTTTTTCGCCATTCGCCGGGCGCAGCCCAAAGCCATCTACACCTCCGATATCGGCTGCTATACACTGGGCATGAATCTCGGCGGGGTGGATACCTGCCTGGATATGGGGGCCGGCATCACCCTTGGGTCCGGGTTTGTACAGGCGTTCAAGCAAGATGACATCGAACAGCCGGTGGTGGCGACCATGGGTGATTCGACGTTCTATCATTCCGGTACCGCCGGCCTGATCAACGCGGTCTACAACGATGCCCGGTTCATCCTGGTGCTCCTGGACAATGAGACCACGGCCATGACCGGCATGCAGCCTGCGATTTCCACGGGTATCCGGGCCGATGGGAGCACGGGCAAGGCCATCAGCCTCGAACGTGTGGTCACCGGCTGCGGTATAGATTTTGTCGAGGTGGTTGATCCTTACGACGTGGAGAGCATGCGGACCCTGCTCAAAAGGGCCGCCGGGTACGTCAGTGATCCCGACGGCGGAATCGCCGTGATCATCGCGCGGCATCCCTGCGTGATCAATGATCGCCAGGGAGCCATACCGGAACGCAAACCGGTAACCATTAATGACAACTGCGACCTGTGCGGATTCTGCCACGACCGGTTCGAATGTCCGGCCCTTTACAAAGACTTGATTGCCGAGCAGACCCGGGTAGATCCCATGCTCTGCGCCGAGTGCGGTGTGTGTCTGCTGGTATGTCCGAAAGACGCCATCGAAGAAATCTGATGTAAGCGGACTGCGGGATAAGGGACCAATCGTGGTATTGATCAAATCGAAAAAGAGGAAAAGATCAATATGAAAACAACCAACATGGTACTTTGCGGCTTGGGCGGCCAGGGAATTCTCTTCATGACCAAAGTGTTGGCCCGTACGGCCCTGACCCGGGGGATGAATGTCATGGGCGCCGAAACCCATGGGATGGCGCAGCGGGGTGGTTCGGTCATTTCGCACCTGCGGCTGGGCGACGTCAACAGAAGCCTGGTGAATGCCGGGGCCTGCCAGCACCTGCTGGCCCTGGAAAAGCACGAAGCCTACCGCAACCTGCCGTTTTTGGCCCCTGGGAGCCAGCTCTATGTCAACAGTGGCGAAAACAGTTTTCCGGATGAACGTGTTCGATCTTACCTGGAAGAAAAGCAGATTCAATGCCGGACAGTGGACGCGAGTAATATTGCGTTGGAACTAAAGGCCCCCATGGCCGTCAACCTGGCCCTGATCGGCTTCATGTCGGCCAGCTCGGCCAGTCCATTTTCGACCGAGGAAATCAGGGCGACCATCGATGCGGTCAGTCCGGATCGCTTCAAACCCACCAACTTCAAAGTCTTCGATGCCGGGGCCGCCGCTGGCTGACTACAGTTCCAGGTGAGATGATTGTCATGCTTAGTTCCACTGACCAAACCCAGAGGAAACCATGCAATTTTCTAAAAGACTTTTTCTACTTCTTATATTGACGATACCACTCGCCTGCCAGACAGCCGGCTCACCCAAATCCGACCAGATGGGTTTCGAACAGGCCCGCGACGTTGTACTCAGCATGCAGAACATCCCCTTGTCGCCACCGTCACGTAAATTGGATGATATCCTGGCTATCTTGGATCAGCCGGATAATGAGCATGAGTACATGACTGAAATACTTCGGCGGGCAGACCGCACCCCTCCGACCGAGGGGTCCCCCGCAGATATGTACCAATTTTATAAAAGCCGGGCCAACGCCCGCTATGAACTCTACCGCTTCCAGGCTGCCGCCGCGGATATCCGCCAGGCGATGGCCTATGGTAAGCAGGCCTGGATCCGGGATTCATTTCTTTATCGTCGGCTGGCCAAGATCGAGATGGAGGCCGGCCGCTACAATGAGGCCTACGACCTCAGCTTAGACTCACTTTCGAATGTTGACAACTACCGGTATGGGCCCTACCTGGGCTTTCAAGCCCGCATCCTGATCCGGATGGGAAAATTTGATCTTGCAGAATCTGAGATCGAGAGGGCTTACCGCCAATACCAGAAGGTTCCGGCTGCCGCACGACATAGTTATATAGTTCATAGTGGTGTCTATGACGTCGGTAATGAAAGCGATATTCTAGCCGCCGAAGCTGAGCTCCTGGAAGCTCAGGGGTTATACGGCCAGGCTTATGAAACACGTGCTCGCCTTCTCAGTTACCAAAGCCAGATGCGTCGCAAGCGACCAATCGAAGCCGTTTATGCCGAACTGGACCTGGCATCCAACCTGCAGCACCAGGGGCGGCTGGTGGAAGCCGAAAAAGAGGCCCGCTGGGGCGTGAAACACGCCGTCCAGATATATGGCCGGCAAACGGGCATAACCGCATCTGCCCTCCAGACCCTGGGGGCGATTCTGTTGTCCAAGGGCGACTTGGCCAATGCCAAGATCCTGGCTGCTGCCCAGAAAGAGATTCTGGAGAAGTTGCGACTGCCAGGAGAAGAGGACGTCATGATAAAGGCCGGATTGTTTCAGGCGGCCGTCCTTTGTGCAGACTACGATTTCGGGGCCGCCATGGCGGCTTACGATCCCGCCCTGGATGGGATGCGGGAAAACGTTTATCTGTTCCGACGCTATGCCCACCGTAATACCAGCTTGATTCTGACGTTGATCAAAAACGGGCGCATGCAGGCGGCCCGGGAGCTGATTCACAAAACCCGTGCAGAAAAGGAGGTCCTCAAGATTGATAATACCCTGCAGGATTCCGAGCTGAAGGCCCTGGAAGCCCTCATGCTCTACCGTGATCAGAAAAACGGTGCGGCCCGCGCGGCCTTTGCTGAAGCAGTACCGGGGTTGCTGGCCATTATCCAGGCACCCAGCACTGGCTTTGAAATGCAGCGGCGGGCTGACCTCTTGCTGAACCGCTACATTGACTTGCTGCTCGATATTTACCTAAAGAATACAGACCAGGAAGATCGCCGACGCCTCGTCACCGAGCTGTTTCAACTGGCCGATGCGCGGCAAACCCGTGTCAATAGTGCCCTGGGAGAGAGCAGCGCCCGGGCGGCCTCCCTCTCCGATCCACAGTTGGCCGAACTGGTCCGCCAGGAGCAGGATGCCGCAAAAAAAATAAAAAGTCTCAAGGCCGCCTACTACAACCTGGCTGCGTCACAAGGCGGCACCCACAGCAGTGCATTGGCTGCCCTTGAAAACAACATCCACAGCCTTGCTGCAGCCCGAACGGCAATTCAGAAACGAATTACAGTTGAATTCCCGAAATATACCGACTTCGTGACCCCGCAACCGCCGACGATTGCGGCAATCCAGGCACAGCTGGGGGCCAGTGAAGCCTTTATCAGTCTCTGGACCCTGACTGACAGGACCTGCATATGGGGCGTTCCATCCCAGGGCGAACCGGCGTTTGCAGTCATCGAACTGGGTCGACAGGCACTGGCCGAGAAGGTTCGACGATTGCGCCGAGCCCTGAAACCGGACGCCCAACTGCTAAGCGATATACTCGAATTCGATACTGAAACAGCTTATTCGCTCTATGAGCAGTTGTTGGCCCCGGTAGCCATCGCCTGGCAGGGGGCTACAGATCTGCTGGTGGTGGTGAAAGGGCCCCTCGATCAATTGCCGCTTGGGCTACTGCCGACCGCGCCAGGCAGTCCGGTCAAGGATGACGCCGTCCGCTTCGAGAGTTACCGGCAGTTACCCTGGCTGATCAAGCGGGTGTCCATTACCCGGCTGCCCTCGGCGGCGGCTTTACTCACATTGCGGACCTTACCGCCGGGCAGCACTGATCGTGGGCCTTTCATCGGTTTTGGTGATCCTATATTCAATGCGGATCAGCTGGAAGCATCCGCCAGACCAGCAGCCGTGCTGGCGCATCGGGGCCTGGGCGGACAAGCCCTTCAAATTCGCGGCATTCGGGTCAGTGAAGAGGGCGTTCTGGACAACGCCGCCCTTACCTCCGTGGGACTGGAGCAACTGAATCGCCTCCCGGATACGGCTGCTGAAATCAGCGAGATAGCGGTAAACTTGGGTGCCGACCCCACCCGGGATATCTACCTGGGGGTGGACGCATCGGAAACCACAGTGAAGACACGGAATCTCTCCCGCAAAAAAGTGGTGGCATTTGCCACCCATGCCCTGCTGCCCGGCGACCTCGATGGTCTGTCTCAGCCGGCCTTGGCATTTTCTTCCCCGGATGTTACCGGTCAGGAAGAGGACGGCCTGCTGATGATGGGCGAGGTTCTTTCCCTCAAACTCGACGCTGATCTGGTGGTGCTCAGCGCCTGTGATACCGGGGCGGCAGATCGGCAGGGGAGTGAAGCCGTCAGTGGCCTCGGCCGTGCCTTTTTCTATTCCGGCGCCCGCGCCCTGCTGGTCACCATGTGGCCGGTGGAAACCAGTTCGGCCCACCAGTTGACCACGGGCCTGTTCAAATGGCGCACACGGGAGGACGGCCTTTCCTGGGCGCGGGCCCTGCAGCGCTCGATGCTGGAGTTGATGGATGCACCGGGTCTGCGCCACCCGGACGGCTCGATAGTCGCCCGCTATGCCCATCCGCTTTTTTGGGGATCCTTCGTTGTAGTAGGGGACAGCGGTTTTAGATAAGAGTCGCTGCGCGAGATCCGGATTTTGATGTGACGCCATCTGATCAAATAAACTTTTCCGGATCTGCCAAAAAGTCTCGATAAACCCGATAGTGTTCGGTTTCCTTATAGTCGATCTGCCGGATGTGGATATCATCGAAATTGTAAATCGTGGCCCCCGGGCAGGCCAGCAGGATTGGGGAGTGCGAGGCGATGATGAACTGGGCGTGGCCGGCGTTCCCCATCTTTTTCAGAACCCTTAACAATTCCAATTGGCTGGCCGGCGACAGGGCGGTTTCCGGTTCGTCCAGGAGGTAAAGACCCTTGAAGCGGTAGCGGGCCTTGAAAAAGGACATAAGCGACTGTCCGTGGGACTGCGACATCAGCGATTTTCCGCCGAAGTATTCCAGAATGCCCGGGTCGGAGGCGGCCCATTCATCCAGGTAAGCGGCGAAATTTCTTGAAATTTCGGAATCGAAGTACGATCCCGGCACTGAACCGTTGGTCCAGTTCACCGCTATGAATTTGTAAAACATACCTTCGTAGGGGTTGCGCTCATAACGGGTTCGCTCCACCCCTTCCCAGATATGGATTCGGCACTTTTCCGCCAGTGCAGATAAAAGCGTGGATTTGCCGGCCCCGTTTTCGCCGTAGAAAAAGGTGACCGGTGATGAGAATTCAAGTTGCCCGGTCTGTTGAAAAATCGGCAGGTTAAACGGATAAACCGCTTTGGTCGGCGCTTTATCAAGATCAATCGTGACGCGTTTTAAGTGTGTCATAGTTCTTTTCTTACAAACGGTCGGCACTGTTCGGTAAAGGCTACCAATGCATCCAATTTTGCCTGGGCCTGCCCCGAGTCGATCGTTGCGGCGGCCCGCTCAATTCCAGCTTTGAAATCGTCAGCGAGGCCTGCCGTGATGAAAGCGGCGGCCGCATTCAGTACGGCAATATCACGTTTCGGGCCTTGCCCGCCGCCCAGAATATCCCGCACGATCTTGGCATTTGCTGCCGCGTCACCGCCTTTGATTTCTTCCAGGTCACCGCGTTTGAAGCCGTAATCTTCAGGTTCGATGACCTGCTTTTCCACCTGGCCGGCCGAAAGCCTGGCAATGGTCGTGGTTCCGCAAATGCTGATTTCATCGTTGGTCCCTTCCCCATGTACCACAAAAGCCCTGGCAGCACCAAGTTCAGACAGGACCAGCGCCATTTTCTCGGTCAAGGCGGGGTCATACACACCCAGGACATAGGACGCAGCCCCGGTCGGGTTGATCAGGGGCGCGATAAGATTGAAAATGGTCCGGATGCCCATCTCCTCCCTGAAGGTGCCGACATTTTGCATGGGTCCGCTCATCAGAGGCTTGAAAATGAACCCGAGCCCCAGTTCCTGAATGCACTTTTCCATATCGGAGCTGGAGATATCCAGGTTGACTCCCAGGCTTTCCAGGACATCACCGGCACCGAAATAGCGCGATGCGGCCCGGTTTCCATGACGGGCCATCTTGGCGCCTCCGGCGGCAGCAATGAACATGGTGGCTGTAGAGATGTTGAAAGTACGGGTCCCGCCCGCCCCCGAACCTGATGTGGCCAGCACGGTCTCCCGTTCGACGTGGATATCGTCGCGCCCTACAGAAAGCAGCCCGTTGTCCAGGTCCAGCCTTACAGCCCGTTTGCGCAGCGCCCGGGCCGCGCCTGCAATTTCCGCCACGGTCTCGCCTTTCATGCGCAGGGCCGTAACCAGTGAGCCGATCTGGGATGAGGCGACCCGGCCGTCCAGGACCAGATCCATAGTTTTCTCCATGTCGGCTGCACTCAGGTCCTTGCCGTTGATGGCCGCGATGATCGCTTCTTTGATCATGTTTACCTCCTTGAGACTCTCACGTTCGTGGTTACCAATGAAAAAAGGCCGTGGGTTTTTGGGCCCCACGGCCTCAAATAAAAAACCGTGGCGCCTTTGCAGTGGCCCACGGTTGATCTTTTAAGTTTCAGTCAGGTTACATACGGCAGGCGCACCTCAAGGAGAACTGCGCCACCACCAGTCAGCACGGAATACGGCTATTTTGTCCTGTTGTTTTGCTGCCATGGATTTGAGATAGGGCGGTCAGCCATAAATGTCAAGGGTTTATTGCCCGCACGGCGGGGATGGTATGCAGATTTCACTCTTATTGGCCGGCCGGCGGCCTGCAGCAGCCTGGCAATGAAAAAGGATGGACCCGGTTGTGCCGGATCCATCCTTTACGGGTTGTGTCATTTGCGATTGTTGTCAATTAAACATGGCCGCCTAGAAAGCCAGGTGCCTCGTTGCGTGAAAAAGCGCTGTCTACACTGCGGGTAGATCCGGAGTAATCAACCCCGGATGCGTTGATTTCAGCCTGGCGGCATGCTTCGCCTTCCCGGACGACGTCACGGCACTCGCCGACACATTCGCCGGTGATATCTCTTGAGGGCATATTTGTCATGAGGTCATACCTCCTTGCTTAGCTCAATTGGCAGAGAGGATTATCTCTGCTTCCATCATAAGAGGGTATTCATTGACGTGTGGATGTCAAATCAGAACAATCTGAATTTCGGGCCGCGGCCCCGGTTTTGAGTGGGCCAAAACAATACGACGGCCGTACATACGCCGCAACTTGACACGTTCAGGGTAACATTGTAGGTACCAGTGACTTGGAATTTGGATTGCAATGTTAGAAATTTTAGGGATTTATGATTTTCTGCGAGTAAATTGACCGTCCGGGCCGACAGGGTGCAAATGGCTTTCGATGTAAGAAAACACATGGGACTGGGCAGCCTCTTGCTCGGCTCTGTCGCGACAATGCTCTGGGCGACAACCGTTGACCACGGGCTGACCAGATCGATATGGGAAAATGGGTGGGCTGCGTTTGCCGAATTTATGGGGCAGTCCCTTTTCGAGGGTGAATATCCCGGGGGCGGAGACCTGGCGGTTCTGTTTCTCGTCGCCGTTTTCGGAAGTTATGCCCTGAGTCTGCGTTCCCGCGCAACTGCCGGTCTGGCCGCCTGGCGCCCGAGCCTGGGATTCATGGTAGCCGGCTCGCTGATCACCGCGTTTGCCTGGGTGCACACGCTCAAATGGCTGGTGGCCCGGGCCCGCCCCCACCTGGTGTTCGGCGGGAGCCATCCCTTTACGCACTGGTATGAAATCGGCCCGCATTTTATAAACGAAGGGATCTATCACGGCAGTTTCACCAGCGGGCACACGGCCCAGGTATTCGTTATGATGACTTTGGCCTATGCTATGGCCGGTCGCGGCTTCAGGTTGGCCGGTTGGGCGATCGGGGCCGGGGTGCTGGCCTACACCCTGGCCATGGGGCTGGCCCGCTGCATGACCCTGTCCCATTGGGTGACCGACGTTGTTGGCGCTGTGGTCATCTCCTGGGTCACCTTGCATGTGCTGTACTTTTCAATCCTGAAAGTTCCCCGGCAGCAAAAGCAGGCGACCGCTCTGAAGGGATCCGGAAACCTGGCGGCCGGATGGGAATTGCTGCTGGGGTTGAGCATGGTTGCTGCCTGCACGGGGCTTGTGCTGTCCGGACTCGGGTTGCGGGCCCTGTGGGCTGCCCAGGCGCGCTGGCTCGCGCTTTTACTGCTGCCGGGGATTGTTCTGACTGGGTGGGGCGGTTTTAAAGCCATACAATACTGTCAGCGCCTGAACCAGGATCTGGCAATGTTTAAGGAGGAAGCGGCCGACGAATGACCAATCTGCCTGACCCTATATCACCCGAACAAGGGATGAGCGCAGCCGCCTGCCGTCGCCGCGGATGGACAGTCCTGGCGGGGCTTGCCCTGTTGCTGGTGGTTTTGACCGCAATCCTGGTCGCTGCCAGTGCCGATTTGAGGGTAGCCGCCCGTTTTTATGACGGCGAGCGAGGCTGGTTTATGGGGCATGCGCAGCCCTGGTTGTGGCTGTATCGATATGGCACCATCCCCGGCCTGGTCGTGTCCCTGGCGGCTCTGGTCGGCTGGTTCGCGGGTAAAGTTCGTCGAAATCTGGCCGTCTGGCGGCCATACTGCCTGCTGGTGGTGCTGACAACCGTGATCTGTTCCGGCATCCTGGTCAACGCTGTTCTGAAACAGTACTGGGGCCGTCCCCGGCCGGATCAGGTGACAATATTCGGCGGCCAGTGGACGTATCGGGATGTCCACGCACCGGGTATCCCGGGGCAGGGCGGTTCCTTTCCTTGCGGCCACTGTGCCATGGGGTTCACCCTGGTATCCCTGTTTGGTTTGTACCGGCGTTCGCGCCTGCTGGCCATTGCCGGCGGCGGGAGCGGTCTGGTACTGGGCAGCGCCCTGAGTGCGACGCGGATTGTCCAGGGGGCCCACTTTCTCACCGATACGCTCTGGTCGCTGGGCCTCAATGCAATGGTGGCCGCGGCCCTCTACTATCTCGTCCTGAAGATCCCTGCCGGACAGGTCCGTTCGGCGGGTACTGCCGTCAAGCCGGGACGCCGCATCGGGGTGGCCGTTGCACTGGCTGTCAGCCTGGTGCTGGCTGTGGGCGCGTTTGCCACCCGCCGCCCTTTTTATGAAACCTACACATATCCGGTCACAGTGCCGGCTGGGATCGACACCCTGATCGTCCGCGTCAATGCTGATCCGGAGCGGTTTAACGTGAGTTATCACATGGGCGGCGCCTCCTGGGTGCGGCTGGATGCGCACGGATTTGGCTGGATGCATTTCGACCACCGGGTAGCCTTTGATGCTGTCCGGACCGAGCGGACCATGATCCTGGACTACCAGGTGGAACCGGTCAGCTATTTTGCCGAGTTGTACCACGCCCTCCACCTGCAGATTCCCCATCAGTACAAAGAGGGTCTGGAAGTTCGCCTCGAAGCCGAATCGCCGCGTGATATTTTGGAGAAATCTGGTTCATGAAAAGACTTCTGCGGATCCTGGCGGTCGATTCTGTCACGGACCTGTTTCGTTATAAATCTTTTTTCTTTCTTATTTTTTTCCTGATTACGGCGGACCGCGTCCTGCGTAAAGTACTTGGGGCGGGAAAGGACAAGCTCGCGCTGGGTCTCGATCAGCAGTGGGGACTGCAGCTGGCCGCTTATGTTTTTGAAACCCTGCCGGGTCTCCTTTTCGATCTCTTGACCGATTACCGCACCTTGCTGGTGGCGGTGGCCCTGTTCTTTCTCAAACAGCTAATTTCCATGTGGCCCAGTTCGGATATGCGGCGCATGCACCGCCAGGAACGTAAAGGGTTTGGATTGATCGGGTCATTGCTGGCCCTGCAATGGCGGCAGGTGGTGTGGGATGCCATTGCTATCGGGACCGTATGCGGCCTGGTAGCCGGCTGGAGTTTGGCGGCATTCAGCCTTGCCCGGCTCTGGTGGGCGGCCGCGCCGTCCCTGGGGGCCCTAATTCTGCTGGGTGGTCTGGTGAGCGCTGCCATGCCGCTGGGCATGGCCGGGTTCTCGTTTTCTTCAAAATTGGCGGTGATCTCCAAAGGCAGCTTCCGGGAAAAACTGGGCCTGTTCTACCGCCTCTTTTTCAGCTGGCCGGTTTTGTGGCCGTCCTATCTGTTTCTCGTTTTCCGAATCGTGGTGGAAGTGATCTTTGTCGCCTTGATCCCGGCCGGCGCCATTTTGCTGATCGACAATTTCTGGCTGCGCATCACCGTGGCCAGCCTGTCGGCCACCCCGGTTTACTCTTTTCTTAAAATGGCATCCTTCAAATTCTTTTTGGAAGTCTACAAGCCGTTCTCGCTGGTGCGCGCAGAGTATCGATTTTACTATGAATCAGAATGATTCCCCCTGAAAATGTTTGACAAAAAGTCACGTTTTTTTAGATTGTTCAATATCCTATTTGGGAATCAAGCCTTCCGAGAGTTTGGTTTGTGCTGCTAATTATTTTGTTATCGGGCCCATTTTAATATTGATCTATCCTCCTTTTCCATGGTGGAGGTCCGGGAGAGCCTCTACCAATCTGAGAAAAATCTGCGGTTGTCATTTTACGTGCCGCAAGATTAAACGTTTCGGTTTAAGCTGCGCTAGGTTACTTTTCTTCTCGGCGTAGTAACCGATAAGTCATCTCCTTTAGATATGCCTGACAGGCTTCCTTGGCACTGTCACGCTTTGTCCCTGCGGGCTTTTCTACAATTTTTGAAATGAGTGGTGAGATGCGAATTCGCTGGCGCCTGTCTGCAAAAGCGCTACCATAGTAGATTATGGTCTCCCCTGCTTGCGATGTCCGTCTATTGACGGTTATGGGTTTACTACTTTTTTGACTCTCTATAGTTGGGCCGCGCTTCAAAGAGGGCATATCAACGGTGCCCATATTGTCAGCCCACTTTGCAAGGATTGCCTGTTACCGCCTGTCTGCGGGATGAGCACGACAACTGAGCTTTATGCAAAACGACGCTTTTTCATTCGAACGGATCAGAGTTGGCATCCAAAATCACGGGGTGTATCGGCTTGCGCTGACCTTAGTTGCCACCCTATTTCTGACCTTAACGAGCATCCCTCAGAATGAACCCAGGGCTGCACCGTCGGAAGTGGAGACGAGTAATGGGGCGGAACCCGCCGATGCAGGTCGAAATTTAGCGCCGAATAGTTTGAAATATCCCGGGACGCAGGTTTCCCCAGCATACAGACAGCCGCCTGAATCGCAGATACCACCTAACCCAGCCGCCGATCCAAACGCGATGGTCGATCTTGACAAGATTGGATCCGGGCTGGAACTTCCACCCCGACAGCACTTAAAAGCGCTGGAAATATCGTTGAAAGAGGTGGTCGCCCTTGCTCTTGAAAATAATTACGATATCGTTATCGGTCGCTATTCACCGGAAATATCGAAATTGGGTATTACCAACGAGGAAGCCGTTTTCGATCCTACCGCCGAGGCCGCTGTTGGCAGCCAACGCACCACCACAGAAAATGTAGCGCAGGTACGTACCACTGAGGAATTGCGCTCGGGTGGCGCCGAGATTAAAAAGAAGTTCACTACCGGCACCCAAGTGGGCTTGGGCTACCAGACTAAGGACAACCGCGATCCAGCCAGCGACGGGCAGTACAATACGACCTTGAAATTGACCCTGACTCAGAGCTTGCTGAAAAATTTCGGTATTGACATCAATACGGCCCGCATACAGCTAGCCCACAAGAACCTGGCCCAATCGACGCTCGATTTTTCGAAACAAATAGTTGATACCGTTGCCGACGTCCAGAACGCTTACTGGGAACTATATAAAAGCATTGAAACCCTTGAGGTCCGGCGCAAGTCCTATGAGCTGAATAGAAGGCTCCTTGAGCAGAAGAAAACAGAGGTACAACTCGGCGCCACCGCTGCCAGCGAACTGACTGAACTCGTATCGACAGTTGCCGATAATGTGACCGATTATCAGGAAGCCGTGAAAACCCTGGAGGAAAACGATATCAACCTGCGGTCGCTGTTGAACCTGCCCTTCAATTTCGAAGGTACACCCGTCCAGATTCGCCTGGTCCAGAGCCCGGACTTTGCATTGCAGGACTTTGATCGTGCCCAAATTGTGCAAGCCGCCTTGGAAGCTCATCCGGAATATATGAAATTGAAATCGCAGATCGAGGCCAAGGAGATCGAATTGAGAGTCAACCGCAACCAATTGTGGCCTGAACTGGAGGCGAGTGCAAGTTATGGGCTGGATAAATTCGCAACCGGCTGGAGAGGCTCCCAAAACCTGGACACGGGGGGGGACAACTACGAACTGCAGCTAAAACTGTCCTACCCGCTTGGCAATCGGGACGCGGAATCCAATCTCAAAAAATCCGAACTTGAACTGAAGCAGCTAAACAAGAGACTTGCCAAACAGGCCCTCGACATCAAGAAAGATATTTCCAATGCATTGATTGCGCTTAAGCAGAGCGGCGCGGTAGTGACCTCAAGTCGCAACAACGTGCACTACAAACTCCAAAACTTACAAGTCAATGAAAAAAAGCTGAAATTCGGGACCTCCAACATGCGCGATTATCTGCAGATTCAAACTGAGTTGATCGAAGCTCAGCTTAAACTCATCGAGTCGAAGGCTGATTACGAGAAAGCCCTGGTCGAGATCTACAAAGCCCGGGGCATCGTCAATCCCCAACTGCAGGTTGAGTTACCCGAAATGCAACCGCAAACGTCATCCGAATAAGAAAAGGACCGACGCATGTCTGCACAAGAAATAAAGCAACTGCTCAGCAAGTCCCCGCTGTTTACTTTGATGGAAGGGGCGATGCTGGATCAGGTCGTCGCCAAGTTCGAAATGGTCAGCTACGACCTGGGGCAGGAGGTATTCAGTCAGGGTGATCCCGGTGATTCTTTTTACGTTATCTACAGCGGCCGGGCCAGGGTGCTGGGGCAGGCTCCGGACGGGTCTCCGATAACGCTGACGACCCTGTCTAAAGGTGACTTTTTTGGTGAAAAATCTCTGCTTCAGGATGAGCCTCGCTCAGCCACGGTTCGCGCGGCTGGCGAACTGGTGCTGATGCGATTGCTGAAAGTCGATTTCTTGGCGATCTTGGAAAGTGACGAGAGAGTCACCGAATATTTAAACAGCTTTCTTTCGCATACGGCGATTAAAAATTTCTTACGTCAGTTCAGCGTGTTTTCGGCGCTCAATGCCAAGGAGATTACCACCTGGCTGGACCACCTGCGGCACGAGAGCTTCAAAGAAGGGGTGTTCCTGTTCAATGAAGGTGATGAGCCGGACAAATTTTATATCATTGTGTCGGGTCAAGCCGAAGTGGTCAAGGCAACGGATGGAGAACAAAACGTAATCGCAACGCTGGGGGAGGGGGAGTTCTTCGGTGAACTGGCCCTGTTGTCCCAACAAAAACGGGCGGCCGGTATTAAAGCCAAAACCGATCTCAGCGTGGTGACCATGGGCAAAGAGGACTTTGAGCAGCTCGTTGCCAAATCCGACAAACTTAGAGAAAAAATTTACAACGTGATTGCCCTTTACAACTTGGACAAAATGCCCGCAGACATGAAGTTCAAGGTCAAGGACCGGGCAGACCTGACGGCTGCGACACCGCCCGCAATGCCGGCTGTCCTCCCGGCTAAAAAGACCGCGGGTCTGCCGGACCAGAAAAAGAAGAAAGAGCCGTATCAGCGCAAACGAAAGAAGTTGTTCCAGCGGGTTATCCCGCGAAAAAAGTATCCGTGGATCGAACAATACGACGAGACCGACTGCGGGGCCGCCTCGCTGGCCATGATATGCAAGTATTACGACAAAAAGGTCAGTGTAGTCCGCATGCGCGATCTGGCCAACGTCTCCACCGAGGGGGCCACCATGATGAGTGTGGCCCGCGCTGCTGAAGCGCTCGGATTCACCACCCGGGCGGTAAAGGGCAGCTGGAGTACTGTGGGGCGCTCGCCGCTGCCGGCCATTATTCACTGGGACGGTTACCATTACGTGGTTCTTTACGAAGTGCGGTCCGATTATGCCATCATAGGGGACCCCGGCCGCGGCCTGCTGAAGATCAAAAAAGATGAGTTTGTCAAACGCTGGACCGGCTTTATGCTCATTTTAGAACCAACCGCTGCCGTTGGTGATATTGAGGAGGCGCATACCACTTTAAACCGCTTTCTAGGCTACATCCTGCCCTACAAATGGCTGCTGGTCGAAATCCTGCTCTGTTCCATGATGATCAGTATATTCGGACTGGCCACGCCGATTTTTACCCAATTGATAGTCGACAATGTAGTGGTGCATCAGAACGTCACGTTGTTGAACACTGTGCTGGCGGGTATGTTGGTGATAACGGTCTTTTCCATACTTTCCGGAGGGCTGCGCACGTACCTGTCCGAACACTTATCCATGAAACTGGAAATGGCCATGCTCAGCCATTTCTACCGCCACGTAGTGAGCCTGCCGATGAAGTTTTTTTCCATGCGCAAGGTGGGCGATGTGCTGGCGCGTTTTGAAGAGAATAACAAAATCAAGGAATTGATGGCCAGCTCAAGTATTGGCATGTTCATAGACGTCGTCATGGTTTTTGTCTACCTCACAGTGATGTTTTTTTACTCGGCCAAACTTTCGTTTATCGTGCTGATATTTATTCCGCTTTTCGCAGCGGTGACCATCGGTTTTACCCCGGTGTTCAAGCGCCTGAGCCGTGATTCGTTTGAAAAGGAGGCTCGGAACCAATCCTTTATGGTGGAATCCATCAGCGGGGTGAGCACGATCAAGGCCACCAGCGCGGAGATCTACAACCGCTGGAAGTGGGAAGACCTTTTTGCCAAGGCCCTGAAAGTGCGGTTTCGGTTTTCCCTGGTGGACCTGTCTGCTGATTCGGCCGCCGGCCTGTTGCAGACCCTCAGCACGGTTGTCCTGCTTTATTTCGGTGCCCAGGCCGTTATGGCCGGCGAAATGACTATCGGGCAGCTCATGGCTTTCAATGGCCTGGTCGGGCAGGTGATTGCGCCCATCAACACGCTGGTGGGACAGTGGAATGAAATCCAGGAGGCCCTTATCTCGGTGGAACGGCTCAACGATGTTTTCGACGTCAAAGCGGAAGAGCGGGTCGAAGATGCGTCGCTGGTCCAGATGCCGCCCATCAAGGGGCACGTCAAGTTCGAGAATGTGAGCTTCGCCTACGCCGAATCCGATCGCATGATTTTGAAAAATCTCAACTTCGAAGTTATGCCGGGGCAGATGGTTGCTGTGGTCGGGCGCAGCGGCAGCGGAAAAACCACTTTGATTAACCTGATGCAGCGGTTTTACGCGCCACAGCAGGGTCGCATCCTGGTGGACGAGATTGACATTCAGAATGTTTCGGTAAATTCACTGCGGCGGCAGGTTGGCATCGTGCTGCAGGAAAACTACCTTTTCAGCGGCACCATCCGGGACAACATTGCCCTGGGCGCCCCGGACAAGCCTTTCAATGCGGTGGTCGAGGCCGCTACCCTGGCGGCCGCCCACGACTTTATATCGGAATTGCCCATGGGCTACAAATCCGATGTAGGCGAACGAGGCAGTTCCCTTTCCGGCGGACAACGGCAGCGGATTGCCATTGCCCGGGCCCTGATAAACGATCCGCGCATCCTGATTTTTGACGAGGCCACCAGCGCCCTGGACAACGAGTCTGAAAAGGCGATTCAAAAAAACCTGGACAGCATTGCCCGGGACCGGACCACGTTTGTTATCGCTCACCGCCTGAGCACGATTAAAGAGGCGGATCGGATTTTGGTTCTGGACCAGGGGGTTATCGTGGAAAGCGGCACGCACGAAGAATTGATTACCCGACGGGGGCTTTACTACTACCTGGTGAGCATGTCGGTCGAACTTGATTAGGACCCATTGGGGGGCAGAGGGCTTTATTATGCCAACATTGACAGTCAAACACGGAAGAGAGGTATTGAGTGATGCCGCTATCGAACCCGGCCAGTCTCTTACCATCGGGCGAGATCCGGGCAATGATATCGTTATTCACCACAATTCGGTATCCAGCCGCCATGCCAAGATAGACGGATTGGAAGAGGGCTACCGCCTGACCGATCTGGGCAGTACTAACGGCACGTTTGTCGGCAAGCAGTACGTCCAGACCTGTCTTTTGAAACATGCCGATATCATTACCGTCGGGGAAGCCACCATCCGCTTTGCCTATGCCGATGACGAAGACCGGTCCGCAAGGGGGGTGCCGGGCGATGACATGGACAAAACCATGCTCATGGACGAGCGGACCGTTTATGCTCTCACCAGCCATGTTAAAAAACCCACTGAAGATCTGCTGGAATCTACAGTTGTATCGGAAATGCTGGAAGAGATGCCGTCCTACATGGCCCGGGGTTTTATTTATTTGCTGGTCTTCGTTGTTTTCGTTGGTGTCATATACAGCTATTTCGGGAAAATGGATGTGGTGGTGCAAGGCCGGGGCAAGCTTATACCGCAAGGCGAGGCGGCCGTGGTTCAGTCAGCGAACACCGGTCTGCTGGGCAAGCTCCATGTCAAGGAGGGCAGCCAGGTGAAAAAGGGCCAGGTTCTGGCGGAACTGGATGTAACCCGGTCCAATATCAGCGCCCAGAAATTGCGGCGCCAATATGAGCAGAAGAAAAAAGAACGCGCCTGCCTGGAAGTCGCGATCAACGTAATGGGCTCTGTGTCTGCAGGCGAAAAGGTGACCATCGAGCGCGAAAAAATGCTGCAGATATGCGAAAATCAATATCTGGATCAGATCGTGGGCTTGCAGAACGCGCGTAATCAGTATGAAAGCGCCCGGTTTTCCGCCAAGTTATTACAGCCCGACAACCTTACCTCAATGACCAATATGGTCAAAAACAAGACGCTGAATTTAGAGAACAAGCAGCTGGCCCTGACTGCGGCCGAGGAGGACCTCAAGCGGACAAGGGGCAAGCTTGACCTGTACAAAGAAATGTTTACACAGGGCCTGGCATCCAAAGTTAAATTAATGGAGGAGCAAAAACTGTACGATGAGGCTGTTACCAGGGTCAACCAGAGCCGGATGGAGCTGGACACCGCCCAGGGTACGCTTATCCAGACCCGGGCCAAGTTAAGCAGCACCCGACTGCATTATTTGCAAAAGAACCAACAGGCAGAGGAAACCTGGCGGATACAGAAGATCAAGCATGCAGCGGCCCTGAAAAATATGCATCGCAGGCTGGAGAAAGTGAACACCGATATTGCCAATTCCGAGCTGGATTCCCAGCTGCAGGACTTTGCACGCAAACTTGACCGGATAGTGGCCCCGGTGGCCGGGACGGTGGTGTCCACCGCTTTGCGTACGCCCGGTGAAATGATCAAGGTCGGCAGCACGCTTTTTACAATCAACCCTTCGGAGCAGCCCCTGGTTGCCCAGGCCATGATTCCCAACAAAAGCATTGGCCGCATTAAAGTGGGCCTGAAAACCAAATTAAAACTGGATGCATACCCCTACCAGAACTACGGGGTTTTGACCGGCCGGGTGCATTCAATTGCCCCGGACTCCCAAAAGGTCGGCAACAGTTATTTCTATGAAATTACAGTGGCCCTGGACAGAGAATACCTGGAGAAAAGCAAACAAAAATATCCCCTTTTCACCGGGCTGACGCTGAACGCCGAGATCGTCGTGGAAGCCCGCCGGATTATTGAAAATTTTCTCGACCCATTGCGTAAACTCAAAGATTAGGCAATCTTATTTTAGCTGAAGATTATTTCTGGATAGAAAGGAGGTGCGGCGCCCAACATTTAAGAGGCGACAGAGCTTGGGACCCTTTATTATAATTCTTTAACAAGGAGGCAGCCATGAAAGATTTCAGTGACGTAACCATAGGATCCGTGGGCGAATTCCCAATTACCCTGAAGGATCTGCTGTTCGAAATCAAGACCGACCTGAACCAGAACCTTTTTGAAAAGGTGGTCCACAATGTCATTTTGGGGCAAATTGCCCAAGAACTAGGCGTGTCGGTCAGCGACCCCGAACTCCAGGCGGCCGCGGACAAATTCCGGGCCGAAAAAGGATTGATTTCGGCCGAGGAAACCAATGAGTGCTACGGGAAAATGCCTTTACAATCGAAGATTTCGAGCAGAAGCTCGAGTACGAACTTCTCAAAGAGAAGATCATAGGCAAGGTGGCCACACCAGAGGCGTGCAGCAAGTACTTTGCCGAGAACATGCTTCTGTTCGAACAGGTCAAACTCGCTATGATCGTGGTCAACGACCAGGGGCTGGCCGAAGAGATCAAACTTCAGATCGACGAGGGCGAGGCCGAGTTTGCGGACCTGGCCAGTCGTTACTCAACGGATCCGGCAACCCGGGACAAGGGCGGGTATGCCGGCAAAGTGGCCCGCAACGATCTTCCGGATGCCGTGGAGGTCCTGGTTTTTGAGGAAGGGGCGGCCGGCCTTATAGGGCCTGTGGAAGCCCAGGGCGGGTACTATCTTGTCAAAATTCTGGAGCCCAAGGCGACCGATCCGGAAGGCGAGGAAACCCAGGTGGTCATATCGACCCTGATCTTTAATGAATACATGATGGAGAAGGCGCTGTCTATGGAGACCCGGCTGGACTTTGTGCCTGACGACGAGTAAACGGTTCTGCAGACCATTTCCACGGTGCAATATAAAACCCGGAGTTATTTCGCAAACTCCGGGTTTTTGTCGTTATGCAATGTGGTTACCGCAGTAACTACCTCCAACTGCTGTAACCGTAACCTCTCATCGTATAGCGATTGCGCGTTTGCCTGACGCTTACATAGCGGTAGGCGGTGTAGGCCCTTCTGACCCTGGTTATCCTGGTTTGTCTCCCGGCATAAACCCAGGAACCCGTACCACTGGCCGTGCTGTCGCGAGCGACGAATCCGCCGGTGACGCTGTCCATTTCCTGTGCTGATAATTCTTTTTCCGGAGCCTGCAGATCGTTGATTTGGATACGTGCCATTTTTTCTGCCTCCCATTTTTGGTATTGTTTTGCGAGCGTGTTTATTTTGGACAAATTAGCTAAACTGACCAAAATGTACAGAAGCTCCGCTGGATTGTCAAGCATTTTCTTGAAAAATGAATCGAATTTTAAAACAGTGATGTTTGAAAGGGCTGCCGCAGAAATTATTTTTCGGTTTTTTGGGCGCCAGCAAGGGATCGGGCTTTTCTTTTGAGATCGAGATACTGATCCACATCCATGATCACAGCCATGGGACGGCCGCTTTTTTCGATCAGAATGTGCTTTTTCTCGTAACAGACCCGGTGAAGAAGATCTCCAAAGCGGTTTTTTGCCTGGGTGGCGGGCACCATGTCCAGATCGTCTATGGTGATGCGGGACCTGGTTTCTTTTTTCCTTGAACTCATACGCTGGATTTATAATCAATCGTCCCCTGGTTGTCAACGGCACGCCGCTGCGGCCGTTAGATAGTTTAATCTTATATATGTTCTCTGGTGCGGGAGGAATTACGGTCATATACTTATACCGTATTCAGCCAGGAAGCCGCCTGGTATGCTGCATGACCAGTCGGTCTTGCGGGGACCATAGCGCCGGAAGACTTGGCACTGCGGCTGTTTTTTGCATGCGGCGTACCGGTTTTCGCCGGCCCTCTTGACGGTTATCGTTCGCAAGCTTATTTTGGTCCCAAACAGGGCGCGCTGAAGGAAGGCCCGCTATTTTTGCATTTAGCCTTCATCCAGTGATACGCGCTTACTGAACCAAAGGGGCTTCACATTGCAGCCAGCGCCTGCACGGTCTGCATAGGGCCCGACCCATCGCAACCGCTAGATTACATGCCAATTGACAGGACTTGCCGATGAAGGAATTCACACTCGCCGAACTCGCCGATTACAATGGGAAGGATGGCAAACCCGCCTACGTAGCCTACAAGGGCAAGGTCTACGACGTTTCCGCCAGCAAGCTCTGGAAAGGCGGCTTGCATATGCGCCGCCATAGAGCCGGCACGGACCTGACCACGGATATGCAGGCCGCCCCGCACCTGAGCGACGTATTGGAACGTTTTCCCACTGTCGGCACCCTCGCAGAAATAGACAAGGCTGAAATAAAGCTGCCCACGGTTGTGGCCTGGCTGTTGGAAACCCATCCATTCTTTCGCCGCCATCCCCATCCCATGACGGTCCATTTTCCCATCGTGTTTCTCATGGCCAGCCCATGCTTCAATTTCATCTATCTGTTCACCCAGGAGCCGGCTTTTGAAACCACCGCGTTTCACAGCCTGGCCGGCGGCATGCTGTTTAGTGTGGTGGCCATGGTGACCGGCTGGGTGACCTGGTGGTATAACTATGCGGGCAAAATGACCCGGCCGATTGCGGTAAAACTGCCCTTGTCGATCATACTGCTGCTGCTGTCTGCAGCCCTGTTTGTCTGGCGCCTGCTGGATCCCATGGTGGTGACGACCCCCGGAGGCGCACAGGCAGTCTATCTGGTCCTGAATGCCGCATTCATCCCGATCGTCGTGGTCGTGGGCTGGTTTGGCGCGACCATGACCTTTCCGATCGAAAAGGATTGATGGGGGCGGTACCTTCCAAAGCATCGGCAGGCGCGGCGGGCGTCCGCCAAAAAGTGCTTGTCTGTTAGTATGGGAACTGCTTAAATATTTCCAGATGGTGCATACCTGCCGGGCCAGCCTTTCGGGGGCGGTCCGCGAAGCCCGCACTGCTGCAGCATGTCCACCACCTCCCATATCTACGACCTGGTCTGATCTAGACTGCGGGCTGCCGGACAGGTTTGACCCCATGCTTATATACGGCCCGCTGCGCTTGCGGCAATGAATACAATCCAAGGAGGTGCTTGTGATTCACCAATTCGAAACGGTGATCGTCGGTTCCGGCGGCGCCGGCCTGTATGCGGCCCTGGAAGCCAGCCAGAGATCAAAGACGGCGGTTCTCTCCAAGCTCTATCCCATTCGCAGTCATACCGGTGCAGCCCAGGGCGGGATCAGTGCGGCCCTGGGCAACGTGGAAGAGGATAAGCCCGAATGGCATGCTTTCGACACGGTCAAAGGCGGCGACTACCTGGTGGATCAGCAGGCCGCCCAAATCCTGGCCGAGGAGGCCATTCAGGCGGTCTATGACCTCGAAAATCGCGGGTTGCCTTTCAGCCGCACGCCGGAGGGGCGCATCGATCAGCGCCGGTTCGGAGGGCACACCCGCAATTTCGGTGAAGGGCCCGTGCGCCGCGCGTGCTATGCCGCCGATCGCACCGGCCACATGATCCTGCAAACCCTCTATCAGCAGTGCATCAAGAACGAAGTCGCCTTCTTCGATGAATTTCAGGTGGTGGACTTGATTCTGGAGGGCAACACCGCCCGGGGCGTTGTGGCCGTGGAACTGGCCACCGGCGAACTGCACATCCTGGCCGCCAAGGCCGTCCTGTTCGCCACCGGCGGATTCGGGCGCATGTTCAAGATCACCTCCAATGCCTTCGCCAACACCGGCGATGGTCCGGCGGTGTGTGCGCGGCGCGGCATTCCCCTGGAGGACATGGAGTTTTTCCAGTTCCATCCCACCGGCATCATGGGTCTGGGGATTTTGATCTCCGAGGCTGTGCGCGGGGAAGGCGGTATTCTCTATAACCGGGACGGCGAACGGTTCATGGAACGCTACTCGCCCACGCTGCTGGATCTGGCCCCCCGCGACATCGTCGCCCGCTCCATCATGACCGAAGTGCGCGCCGGCAAGGGCATTCGCGGTGATCGGCAGATTGACGATTACGTGCATCTGGATGCCACCCATCTGGGTGAAGCGACCCTGACCAGCAAATTGCCGGACATCACCAGCTTTTGTAAAACCTACCTGGGCGTGGATCCGGCCGAAAAACCCATACCGGTTCTGCCCACGGCCCATTATGCCATGGGCGGTATCCCGACCGATTTGCAGGGCCGCGTTGTGCTGGACGGAGCCGGCACTGTGGTGGACGGCTTATACGCGGCCGGAGAGTGTGCCTGTGTATCGGTGCACGGTGCCAACCGCCTGGGCACCAACAGCCTGCTCGATCTGGTTGTATTTGGACGCCGGGCCGGCCAGCATATCGGCGATTATGTGAAACAGGCCGACCAGCCGCAATTGGCCGCGGCCGCTGCGGACGAGGCCCGCGGCTGGATTGCACGGCTTACCGATGGCGGCACCGGTCCCCACGGCGGGCATATTTCGGATGAGATGCAGGTCACGATGATGGAGAAGGTTGGAATTTACCGCAATGCCGGCGAGATGGAGGCGGCCGTCCACAATATTCAGGCCCTGCGGGAGCGTTATCGCGACGTGTGCGTACAGGATACCGGTAAAGCCTTTAACACGGATTTACTGGAGATCATCGAATTGGGCAACCTGCTGGATCTTTCGCTGCTGACCGCCGCCTCAGCCTTGAACCGCACGGAAAGCCGGGGAGCCCACAGCCGGGAGGATTATCCGGAAAGAGATGACGACAACTGGCTCAAACACTCCCTGGCCTATTTGGAAGACGATACGGTGCGGATCGACCGCAAGGCGGTCGACACGTCCATCTGGAAACCCAAGCCGCGCACCTATTGATGTAAAGGAGCCGACCATGAATATTATCCTCAAAGTGCAACGGTTCAATCCCGACACGGACGCGGTCCCGTTTTATCAGGAATACAGCGTTGCAACGGATCCAAACGAACGGCTGCTGGATGCCTTGATGCAGGTCAAACGCTTCCAGGATGGGAGCCTGGGTTTTCGAAAGAGCTGCGCCCATGGAGTCTGCGGGTCGGATGCCATACGTATCAACGGTAAGGACGGTCTGGCCTGCAAGACCCTGATCAAGGAGGTGGCCCGGCAGGATGGGGATGTCATCACCGTGGAACCTCTCAAGCACCTGCCGGTGCAGCGGGATTTGATTGTGGATCAGGAGGCGTTCTTTGAAAAGTATCGTTCAATCAAACCTTTTCTGATCAATGACGAACCGGTAGCGGCCGGAGAGCGCCTGCAAACGCAGGACGAAAGAATGCAATTTGACGATACCACCAACTGCATCCTCTGTGCATCCTGCTATTCGGCTTGTCCGGTTTTGGACGACAATACCGCTTTTCTCGGCCCGGCCGCCATTTCACAGGCCTACCGTTTTCTGGCGGATACCCGGGACCGCGGCTTGATGGCCCGCTTTCCGGTTTTGAATCACCCCGATGGCGTCTGGCCCTGTGAAAACCATTTTAAATGCACCCAGGCCTGCCCCCGGGCAATTCTGATCACCAAACGCATCAACCAGACCAAACGCCTGCTTGAGAAAGAAAGGGCCAAGGGTACCGAATCCTGACGACGCCCCGTCAATGGGGCGTATCAAATGCATCCAGCAGTCCCTCCGGATGGGCGGTTTCTCCCCGGGCCTCCGGGTGCCTGTTGATGAACCGGGCACATGAATTCCAGCGCAGGACGGCATCCTGGTTGTCCGGGTCACAGCCGGCCAGGGCTTCCGCGTAGGCCTGCATGGCTTTGGCGAACCAGTCATAAGCCAACTCACCCGATCCCGGACCGCCCTGTTTGAAGTGAAATTTGGCCCGCCTTTCGTAAAGGATACCGGTGTAATAGGATTTGCAGTAAGTCGTATCCAGTTGGTTGATGATGTCCCGGGCCTGCTCGAAGGCCGGATTGAGCCCGCTGTGGACAAACTTGTCCGTCAGGGCGAGCAGGCGCATGATGAGCGCATCCTGGTGATCAGGTTCAACTGCCAGGATATCGAGGCAGATACTATCGGCCTCCTCGGGGTCATTCAGGAGGCGGTAACGCTCGGCTTTTTCCAGCGCACCTGGGATGGCTTCGGATTTAAGAGTTTTCAATTCAATCATGGGAACCTCGCTTTGTGGTGAGAGAACCGGTGTATGTTTCGCTGGCAATGACCTTGCATGCAGCGGTGCGCAGTTTCTAGAACAGCGCCGACCGCTTCAGGGGCGTCACGCACCTGTCCCGCCTACGACGGTCCGCGCAAGCGGACGCGTGTCCGGGTTCAAAGTGCTACTGTTCTGCCTTTCTTCTGTTCTTCGGCCGTTGTTTTCACTGTCACCCGATCCAGTCCGGATTTAATTTAAATATCAATAGGTTAATTGGCCATCAGTCCTTTCAGACGTTCGGTAACGATATCCGTCATTTCAGGAATCGTGAATTTTTCGTTATTGATCAGCAGATGGTAAAGATGCGGATCGGAAAGATCCATCTTTGTAAAATGGCGGGTGAATTCATTCCGTTCGGCCTGCCGGGCTTCAATGTGTTCCCGGGCCTCTGCCTCACTGTTGCCCATGTAGGCCCGTATGGTTTTAAGCTTGAATGCCATGGGGGCCGTCAGGCGGACATGCAGGACATGGGGCAGATCCTGGGTCAGGCAGACGCCGCCGCGCCCGACGATGATGCTGTTGCCGGCCTTGGCAAAATAACGCACAGTTTTTTTAATATAGAAAAACACCTCGAACGGGTCCGCGTGTTCACGGCCCATGAAAGTGGTGAGCATGGATTGGAACGTGGGATCGACATGGGTGATGTACTCCAGTTCGGTTTTGGCGTAACCTGACTTCTGGGCTATTTTTTCCAGGAGCAATCTGTCGAGCACGGTCCACTCGGCACCATTGGTCGCTTCAGCATTCAGGCGGGCGTGCAGCGCTTCCGCCAGGGGGTAAGCCTGGCAGCCGAATTCTCGGGATATGGTGATGCACGGCTTGAGTATTTCCTTTTCCCGAGCCTGTCTTAATGCCCATTCATTCCAGGCCCGCAAACGTTTTTCGATTTCGGGTATCAGGCGGTAAGGTGCTTTCATAAGGCATCCCTCCTTTCCTCATGCGAAGATGAATCGATGCAGGTCGGTTGAAACGCGGGAGGGGATGAAATCAGTTTGGCGCTGGCGTCACGGCAGTCGCGATTTCGTGCAGATGATAAGACAGCTGAAATCCTCACACGATATCTTAAAATATAGCGGGCTCTAAAGGTGTCAAGCCAGGCGCAATAGCAGGGTTTTTAATCGAATAACGATTGCCTCACCGGGGGGCAATTGGTATAGTCTCTTCGTCGCCGGTTCCGGCGTGTAATTTCCATTTAGATCGCAATCATTCTGATTTTGCCTGGAGGAGATTATGAATAGAGTCAGCCTGCTGGTGTGTGTTGGCCTGCTGTTCCTTTTACCTTTGAATCTGACGGCTCAGGAGGTACCGATCAGCGACGCGACATCCGAATGTCTCGACTGCCACGCCAGCCTGCATCCCTGGATTGTTCAGGACTGGCAAAAAAGCCGCCACGCAAAAACGACAACCCAGGCCGCCATGACAGTGGAAGGCTTGGGACGCAAGGTGTCCTCACGGGAGATCCCCAGCGATCTGACCGGGACTTCCGTCGGCTGTGCCGAGTGCCACACCATGCGGCCGACGGCCCACACCGATACCTTTGAGCATAACGGCTATGACGTCCACGTCGTGGTCAGCCCCCAGGACTGCGCAGTGTGTCACGCCGAGGAAGCGGCTCAATACGCCAAAAACCTCATGGCCAACGCCTATGCCAACCTGGCTGAAAACCCCCTTTACCGGAAACTGCAACACAGCATTATCGGGACCAAGGAAAGAAAGGCCGGCCGCATTTTGTTCAAACCGGCCAACGACGATACCCGGGCCGAGACCTGCTACTATTGTCACGGCACGCAGCTAATGGTGACTGGCACGGAAACCCGGGATACCGAACTGGCCGGTGAGTTGGATTTTCCCATCATCAAGGGCTGGCCCAATCAGGGGGTCGGCCGGGTCAATCTGGACGGCAGCCTCGGTTCCTGTTCGGCCTGCCATACCCGGCATGCGTTTTCCATCGAGATGGCCCGTAAACCTTACACCTGCAAGGAGTGCCATGTGGGTCCCGATGTGCCCGCGGCCAAAGTCTACGAATCAAGCAAGCACGGCAATATCTTTTCCGCCATGCATAAAACCTGGGATTTCAATGCAGTGCCCTGGAAAATTGGGGAAGATTTCACCGCTCCGACCTGCGCCAGCTGCCACGTCAGCCTGCTGGTGAATACGGATGAAGAGGTGGTATCCAAAAGGACCCACCAGATGAACGATCGTCTGCCCTGGCGCATCTTCGGGCTGGTCTACGCCCACCCGCATCCCCGGGAGCCGGATACCTCTGTTATTCGCAACCGCGAGGGCCTGGCGCTGCCGACCAGCCTGGACGGCAAACTGGCCCGGGACTACCTGATCGGCCCCGCAGAACAGACCGCCCGCCGCAAGGCCATGCAGGCGGCCTGCCTGAGCTGCCACGACACCTCGTGGGTGGACGGGCACTGGCGCCGGTTTGAAAATACCATCAGGAAGACCGACGCAGATGTCAAACTCGCCACCGAGATCATGGGGGATATCTGGAAGGAGAAATACGCCGACCTGGACGGCAACCCCTTTGATGAGGCTATCGAGAAACGCTGGATGGACATCTGGCAATTCTATGCCAACACGATTCGCTTTGCTTCGGCCATGGGCGGAGGCGGCGACTACGAAGTCTATGCGGACGGCAACTACCACCAGTCCCAGGCGATTCTGGAAATGAACGCCTGGCTGAACCTTCATAGAAATATAGATTCATCCCGGAAGAAATAGAATCGGCGGCCAAACCTCACAACGCGGCTGGTTACATCAGGTGGTCATCCGCCGTGCCAGGCGCATGGCCATGAAGGCCACGATCAGCACCCCGACTACCAGGATGGACCAGAGCACGATGCGGCGCACCGGCAGCGGCCGCGGTTGCGGCGACAATCGCTGGGGTCCGCCAAGGGTGATCTGATCGCGCTGCGGACCTACCCAGCGGGCGAGTTCCTGCTTACGCTGCTTGTTTATACCATCAAATAGGGCCGACACGTTCACTTTCAGCGGTTCGATCTGGGTGCTCCCGTAAGCCAGTGTGAATGGGCCGCTCCCCCGGGCTATGAAGTACAGGTCGTGGGGACGATATCCGATTTCAAGGCGGGGCACAGCGCTGCCGATAGTGCTGCCGCTGGCGTCCACGCGTACCTGCCAGTGTCGGTCCATGGAAATGGTCACGGATTGCGGGCTGCTGGTTAAAGAGGTGTGGTCTGCGTCAATACGGTAAAGCAGCCCTTTGAAGCGTTGGCGCCATTTGGTCGTGGATTTGTTCCGGGAAGACACTGTGGCCTGGGCCATGGAATTGGCCTGGTCGAAGACGAGGTTGATCCGGTCAATTGGAAAGGCGCCGCGGGGCTGGTATTCAAAAACGCCCGGCGTGTCCGGCACCACCCGTCCCTCCAGTTGGACATACGCCCGAATAGGAGACCGGCCCTCCGCCCGCAACCGGCCTTCAATCCGGTAAACCGGCACGGCCGGCCCAGAATTGGTCTGCTGCAGGCGCAGGTAGCGCCCGGTTTTGGCATGCAGGGATATCGTGTCACTGAGCAGCCGATGGCCGCCGTAGCGGACATCAGAGATGGCGGCCTGTTTCGTGATGGTTTTCCAATGTACCAGATCATCACTGGTCGCTGCGCGAAACATGGCCATCAGATTTTTATCCCCCGGTGGCCATACCAACCTAAGCTGCACCAGATCGCGCCTGAAACGGCTGGCATCGACGAGAAACGTCCGCGCGGCTTCAGTCGCAGGCGATTTCAGGCTGGGATCGACCCGCACCACGGCTCCGTCCGGTCCGGTACGGACATAAACACGATATCCATCGGTCTGTGCCTTGATGTCCTTCGCCAGGGGGAAGAACGCCAGGGGCTGTCATAACTCTTCGGCGGCCTGGGTGCGGGCATAGCGCAGCATGTGCGGAACCGGTTCACCGGCCGCATTGAATACGCGTACATCACCCAGGTCGGCCCGGTGGGTGTTCTTATAGACCTGCTCCGGCAGGCTTAAGGCGGCGATCGGCGTTCCTTTGGGTACGGCTACCTTGATACCGTAGGCGAAATCGTGCAAACCCGGATCTCCAGCAAAGACCGGGGTGGCCAGTAATAGCATACCAAGCCAGAACCATCTTATCATGAAGGCTCTCCTTTCGATTCAACCGGGGGCAGGGGCGTGTAAAAGCCGATAATCAGCATCAGGCCGCCCACCGCCGGAAACGACACGATCCGAAAGACTGTACCCGAACCCGATAGATCTACCAGGAACAGTTTGATCACCACGATGGCCAGCAGGCCGGCCCCGGTAAACCATACCGGGCGCAGCTTCAGACGATTGGAGGTGATCATGCAGCCCAGGGCCAGCAACCCCCAGAGGACCGCCAGCGAGGTGTGAAACAGGTCCGATTGGAAAAGCGCGTCGGCCGAGTAGCGCACATCGGCCAGGTGGTGAACGGTGCGGGCGACCATGGCGGTCAGCCACCCGAACACACCGGCGGCCGGGCCTGCCCATAAGAGCGCCGGTGTCACGCCGGCAGCCGGACCGGCCGGTTCTTGCAATGACCCCAGCACCCACCGGAACAAGACCAGGAAAACAAAAATCTGAACCAGGTCCAGGGGATTGAGAAGGGGTAGATACGGCAGAGGCCGGGGATTACCGTCATAGGTGAGTCCTCCCAGGGTCCAGACCAGCAGGCCGGATACCAGCAGGGCCGGCGCCCAGCCCTGGTAGGCGGTCTGCCAGGGCTCGAATGGCCAACCGGGCTTGTTTTTGAGCTTACTCAGCAGAATGGCCACAGCCCCCGGAACTGCTCCCCAGGCGATGAAAGCCCAGACCTCGGCGCCGCCGGCCAGCCAGTCGAGCAGCCAGCCGGCTTCCCAGCTTATCAATATGGTCGCCAGCAGGATACCGGCCACATGCCAGGCGGCGGCAATTTTCCTGGGCCAGGCGGAATCCATGCAGAGCAGGAGGAACAGGTGCACCCCGAAGGTAAACGGCCAGACGGCCAGCCACCAGTCCTCAAACGGGTGCTTAAAATAGCGGTAATCACCAATGGCCAGAGCCGTCAGTCCCATGGCCGGCCAGCGTAGCTTTTGCCAGTCCAGGCGACGGTAGAGCCAGCCCAGAACAAGGCCGGAAAAGCCGATATAGGCCAGGGTAGCTACCAGTTCGTGGCGCCGCCGCAGCCGCCGATCGATTTCAGCGAAGCCGGTGCCGAACCACCACAACAATCCCCAGGTCAAACTGAGCGTGGCCAGTGATTTTTCCAGGCGGTGCAATTGCGGCTGGTAGCGTTCCAGGAAAAATGCGGAGACCAGGCCGGCCAGTCCCACGAGCATCCCGCCCAGAAACCGGTTGTTGAAAACCGCCAGGTCAGCCGCAGTTCCGTGGCTGCCGAACAGAAAGAAAGCCCCCGAGCCAACCTGCAGCAGCAAGCCAAAACTGCGCGCTGTCCAGCGCTGTTGGCGGCAACCCACCCAGACCAGTCCGGCCCCTTCTAAGCTCCAGGCCACGGTTGTCCAGCGGCCGGAAAGTGCCAGAGGAATGGCCAGGCTGCCGAATACCACGCCCAGCGACAGGAACGCTTCCACCAGCGCCGCAAGTCCCTGGGCCCGCCGCCGCCACAGGACCGTGGCCAGGCCGGTGTAGATCAATCCCATGGCCAGGGAACTGAAGGCCAGTCCGTAGGTCGTATCCCTTACCAGGCCGACCTGCAGGCTGAAGGCCACCAGGGGCAGTCCGAACACCAGGGTGCTGTCTACGTAACCTTTCAGGCGCGGGGGCTGCCGCAGGGCGAACAGCACGGATATGACCAGGTAGAATACAAAGAAGAGTACCAGGAAAGGTTCGGTGGAAGCAAAATAGTCCGGCCGATAGTACTGCATTCCCCAGGCCGAACCGATGCCGAAAGTGAAGACAAAGCCCAGCAGGTTGAGCCAGCGCCACGCTTTGAACCAGGCGATGCCGCATATGCCGGCGTTGAGCAGGGCATAGTAACTGAACAGGGTTACATGGCTGCCGGCGCCTGTCGACAGCAGCACGGGTGCCATGAAACCGCCGGCGGCTCCGAGGACCGCCATGGCGGCGGCATTCTGCAGGACAGCCAGGATACCGGAAAAGACCACCAGGCCCACCATGATCAGGAAGGTAAGCGGCAAGGGAACCAGGTCGAAAAGGCGGGCGGACGCGAAAAGGGTCAGATACATCACACCGATACCGCCGCCTTGCAGGGTGATGGCATACCCGAAACGTTTGTGCCGCAGGCGCCAGCCCAGAACCAGCAGGGCGATACCGGCTGCAAAGGCAGCGGCCAGACGGATCTCCAGGGGCACCAGATCCCGGGCCGCGGCATATTTTACCAGGAACGCAAATCCGAAAAGCAGGACCACCACGCCCACCCGGACCACCAGGTTGCCGCCCAGGACAAATGCTTTGAATCGATCTACCGGGTCGCCTGCCGTCCGTGGCGGCTCGTCTTCTATGGGCTGCTGTGGAGGCGGCGGCGCTTTGATTTCATCCGGCAGCTGCAATTCCAGCGAGGGCATTTCGGCGGTTTGCGGCGGGGTCTTTGTCGCAGGCGCGGCTGCGTCGGTCATGGCGGCCCTGTCCGCCGTTGCCGCCTGCCCAGCTGTGGTTGCCTGCAGGTCGGCAGGGGACGGCTTTTCGGCCGCTTGGGGTTCGGGCGGTCTCTCCACCGCCGGCCCGGCCAGGAAATCGGCTATCTGCGTCTCCATGTCTTTCAGGCGCCGCTGCACGGCCGCCAGTGCATTGCGCTGGCTGATGACTGCTGCCGCCAGCAAACCTACGATGCCGCCGATCATGAGGTCGCCCGGGCCGCGCAGGTACATTTCTCCGGCTGCAGCCCCGATTAAACCGAAAATGATGTAAATTAAAGCATTACCCATGTCGCGAAGTAACCTGTGAAAAGAGTGCGTCCAAATATCTGGTTTATGAATGCCGTTATCAGGCAAAACAGCAGCTTAAGGCAGAGTGCATCATACGCAAAGTGTCTGATATGTCAACCTGAATGCCCGATACAGGTGGGCACGGGATGATCCGTGCGGGTGGCGATCGAAAGACCGGTCGGCGCGCGTGCCGGTGGGTCAGGAGGTTGCGTGCCGGCTTTCGGTGAACGTTAGGGGCGGTAGGCAATCCGGTACAGTCGGTCCGCGTAGTCGTCGCTGACCAGCAGGGATCCGTCCGGCAGCACTTCCAGATCCACCGGTCGCCCCGTCACTTTCTGGTCAGACTGCAGCCATCCCTGGGCAAAAACTTCGTAACTCACGGCCCGGGACCCTTCTAGGGTAACCACCGTGATACGATAGCCGATCGGGGTGCTGCGATTCCAGGAACCGTGTTCCGCTATGAATATCTGATTGCGGTACCTGGTGGGGAATTGGCGCCCGGTATAAAACCGCATGCCCAGCGAAGCCACATGCGGTCCCAGTTCCTGGACGGGCGGTGTATAGGCATCTTGCGGGGCAAGTTTGCCGAACTTGGGATCGGGTAGCGATCTTCCGTGATAGTAGGGGAAGCCGAAATGCTGCCCCTTGCGCACCGCGTGGTTCAATTCGTCCGGCGGCAGGTCATCCCCCAGGTAGTCCCGGCCATTGTCCGTGAACCAGAGATTTCCAGTGCGCGGATGCCAGTCGAAGCCTACCGTGTTGCGGACACCCCGGGCATAGATTTCCAGATTTTGGCCATCCGGGTCCATGCGCGTAATTGCGGCGAAGCGCGGATCCTTCTGCATGCAGACATTGCAGGGGGCCCCGACCGGCACGTAGAGTTTCCCGTCTGGCCCGAAACGGATGAACTTCCATCCGTGCCAGCGCCGGCCGGGAAACGTGTCGTTGACGACCTCGGGCGCGCCGGGGGACTCGAGATTTTGCATGATGTCGGGAAAACGGATAACCCGGTTTATTTCCGCCACGTATAGATCACCATGCCGGTAGGCCACGCCATTGGGCGACCACAGACCGTCGGCAACTACCAGCACCCTGTCGGCCTGGTAGTCCCCATCCTCGTCGATCACGGCGTAAACCTTGCCGGCTTTGCGCGAGCCCACGAAAAAGACCCCTTCCGGCCCCGTGGTTATCGACCGGGCATTGGGGACGTTGTCGGCAAATACCGTGATCTTGAAACCGGGCGGCAGGTTGATTTTATCCAGGGAGATTTCCCGGGCGCCCATGGCGGCCGCATTACCCGTGAACTGGATCACTATGAAAAGAAGAAGGGCAAGTTTATACATACATGCCTCCTGATGTACGGCGGGAGGGGTTGATATCTGGTCTTTACTGGACAGTGGTGCTGAACCGTACGATCCGGTATCTCACGAATTCGAGGTGTTCATTGGCCAGGCATTCAAGGGCAAATCTATACGCATGCTACCGCAAGCCCTTGATAATGCGGCCGATGGGCATCTCTAACTCGCCTGCAAGGTGAAAATTTTCCTGTACTCTTGGTTGTCGGCTTAAGTTGCGGAGTGTCGCTTGAAGATTTTGCTGCGAATAGCGTATACTCAACAGGATGCGTGTAGAAACTTATTTTATAGAAAAATTTTCATGAGATTTTCGGATCAGGCGCGCATCAGCTTGGAAATACGCATGATCGCTTCATTCATATTGTCCAGCCGTTTAATAAGCAGGCCAATCAGGTAATCTTTGATTTTATTGCTCATTTCGGGCTTTATTCTTTCAAAAAACACCTGGTCCATTTCTATGACCGTCACATCTTCATTGGCGATGACATTGCTCTGGCGCGGTTTGCCCGACACCCATGACATTTCGCCGAATATCTCCCCCGGTTTCAGGCGGGACAACTGGATGTTGGTGCCGTCCTGCTGCTTGGTGATCCGGCAGACCCCTTTGACCAGCAGAAAAAGTGTGGACAGTTCCCCTTCGGTGATCAGGTGATCATCCTTCACATAATCTTTTACAGGCGGGTCCATATCGACCAGGATCTGTATCTCTTCTTCGGAAAAGTCATTAAACAACGGGACATCCTTGAGCATCTCATCGAAAGACATTGTCCATTCCTTTCCTGAATTTTTTGGGGAGTCTGGATCGCGGGACAAAACTGTCCCCCACTATATACCAACCCGCCGCAAAGCGCCACCTAATTTCCGGTTGGGTTTCGGGGAAACATTGAACGTGGGTTGGTTAAAGGGTAGTCAAGGTTGCCGCTAGGCTTAATAGTAAAAACCAGAAATGGTTTCAGGGGTTTCAATCGCGCTTTAGCTCAAGGCGGACGCGAGGTTTTAACCGGAGGAATACTCAAAGTATTTCGAGGATTGGAACCTCGCGCCCAACGCAGAGATCAAGGGTGAGGGGAGCCCCTGAAACCATTTCTAGGTGTTGTCATACATACGTATAACCTGCCCCGTCTCAGCCCCCTCCACACTCTTCACATATCCATTGACCACTTTGTGCATGGGAATCGGATTGTGCCCGGGGAAGTACGCTTCATATTTATCTACGGCATCCTCCACCAGCCCCGACGATACCACATTGATGCGCTGACTGTTTTTCAGTTCCAGGCAGGCGGCCTTGACAAAACTGTGGATACCCCCGTTGACCATGGCGGCGCTGGTGGTCATGACGACCGGGTGGTCGGCCAGGATGCCGGTCGTCAGGGTGAACGACCCGCCGGGGTTCACGTATTCCCGGCCGAGGCGCACCAGGTTGACCTGACCCATGAGCTTGCTGCGCAGGCCGATGTAATAATCTTCTTCGGTCAGGGTTTCGAAGGCATCCCATTTGGCCTCCCCGGCAATGCAGACCACAGCATCAACCTGACCGACGGAGGCAAACATGGCCCGGATGGATTCGCTGCTCGTGATGTCCACGGTTACATCGCCGGAATGACGTCCCGCTATGATGACCTCGTGCTTGTTTGCGAAGTGGGTGCTGACTTTTTTACCGATGGTACCGTTGCCGCCAACGATTAGAATTTTCATTTGGTGCTCTCCTTTTTGGGTTTCAGCTTTTTGCTTGACTCCAAATCTAAAAGCGTTAATATCATTTGTCAAATGAATAGTTTTGATTAAAACAATCAAAATTTGTGATTGACATGAACCTTTCCATAGATTACCTGCGCACCTCTATTGCCGTAGCGGACACCGGCGGTTTTACCAGTGCCGGACACCAGATAAATCGGTCGCAATCAGCCGTGAGCATGCAGATCAAACGCCTGGAAGATGAAACCGGCAAGGTTCTGTTCGACCGGATAGGCAAATCGGTCAACCTTACCGCTGAGGGCAATCTGCTGATCGACTTTGCCCGCCGGATCTTCACGGAACATGATGCTGCCGTTGCAGCGCTCTCCCGTCCCGGGCTGCAGGGACGGATACGCTTCGGTTCGCCGGAGCACTATACGGTCGGGGTCCTGCCGGGGCTGCTGGCCCGGTTTGCAGCCTCGTATCCGGACGTGCGGGTAGAGATGCGCTGTGAAAACAGCGACCGCATCAAGGCCGCCATCGACCAGGGTGCCCTGGACATCGGGCTCTGCACCCAGATCAATACCGGCGGGGAGGCTATTTTTCACGATCCGGTGGTCTGGGTGACCCACCCGGGGTATCTGGCAGACCGGAAAACGGCCTTGCCCCTGGCGGTTTTCGAAGAAGACTGCATATTCCGCAGCTGGGCCATTGAGGCGTTGGAAAAGGCGGGCTTGCAGTATCAGATTGTCTACGTCAGCCGCAGCATTTCCGGGCTGTTGGATGCGGTTCGGGCCGGACTGGCTGTCGCACCGATCGTCAAGAGTAATGTGCCGGCCGATCTCAAAATCGCCGGACCTGAAAAAGGACTTCCGAGTATGCCGGTTTCCAATGTCGTTCTGCACATGGCGAAAAAGCCGGTTTCGGAAATCATTAACTGTTTTGCCGAGCACCTGCGCAGTTCATTTCGGGAAAAGGGCTGAAGCCGGCGCGCGCCGGC
>Ga0126327_10000047_pt1 | contig 42613 bp, 35 predicted proteins | sample InaspJWI30metaG_FD_101392 | JGI IMG/M metagenome (GOLD analysis project Ga0126327, IMG submission 101392) | Marine gutless worms symbiont microbial communities from Oahu, Hawaii - Inanidrilus sp. 1 OAHU.JWI-30 metaG | ecosystem: Host-associated > Annelida > Digestive system > Unclassified... | reverse complement strand
TTGAAGTCATCGAACAGGACGTCCATGGTCGCCTTGACCGGACCGGAAGCATCCGTGGCCGGGGTGTGGCAGTGGATCCAGCCCTGGGTGTGTACGATGTTGGTGATACCGGCACCGGTGCCGCCCACGGGGAACTTGAAAGAGCCGGCGTCAAACTTGCGGCTTTCCAGGTCGTCGATCAGCGGCTGGACTTTATCTTTGGCATCCACCATGAACTCGATGTTGTTACGGGTGGTAAAACGCAGGTAACCGTCGCAGTGTTTGTCGGCGATTTCGCAGATTTCGCGAATCAGGGTAACGCTCATCAGGCGGGCGCCACCACAGCGAACCGTGTAAACTTCGTCGCCGCTTTCAGCCACGTGTACCAGCACGCCGGGCTGCAGGATTTCATGATACAGCCATTTGCCTTTATTCTTGGCGATGACCGGCGGGTAAAATTCGTCATATTTTCTGGGGCCGATGTCCGAAATCCGGTTTTCCATCGGTTTATCAGGATTGTAACCTGAGGATACAAATGCCATGTTGGTTCCTCCCTATCTCTGATGGTCTTTTCTGTATTCGTCAATATCGCGATCCCATCCACCGTCAACTTCGTCTTCGTTCCAGAAGATGTACGGGTTGTGTCTCGGTTCCTGAACATGCTGGATCATGGGTTCGATACCCGTGGCCACGAGCAGTTTCTGGAAGCCCTGGCGTTTGATCAGCTCGCCGAGACGTTCGCGGTTCTTGCCTTCTTCCATCCACCAGTCCCAAATGGATTCGATGACTTCTTTGATCTCATCGTAAGGTTCTTTAACCTTCACAAAGGGAACCAGCAGGGAGCCCATCTGGGCACCGTCGAGAATAGGAGCCTTGGCACCGACCAGAATGGAGAGACCGCGGTCATCACCAATTCTCAGGGCACGCGGCATAACGTTGATGCAGTGCATGCAGCGGGTACAGTTGGCCGTGTCGATATACAGCTTTTTGCCGTCGTACATCATACATTTGGTGGGGCACAGACCGGTTACTTCTTTTTCCATGTCGAACGGACCCCAATCACGACCGGAATGGGCGCCGGCATTCGGGGCGAATTCGCCGCCGACGTACGCAGCTACAGCTTCCTGGTCGATTTTGATGTCGTCTTTCCAGGTACCGATGAAGGACATGTCGGCGCGGGCGATGGAAGCCACGCAGCAGTTGGGGCAGCCGTCAAATTTCAGTTTGAATTTGTACGGGAAAGCCGGACGATGCAGCTCATCCTGGTATTCGACGGTCAGGTCGTGGCACAGGGCCTGGGTGTCATAGCAGGCATACTGGCAGCGGGACGACCCGATACAGTCGGCCGGGGTCCGCAGGTTGGAGCCGGAGCCGCCGAGGTCCTGATTCAGGTTGTGAGTCATTTCCCAAAAGATCTCTTCCAGCTGGTCGGTCTGGGTTCCGATGAAGATAATGTCACCGGTGGAGCCGTGCATATTGGTGATGCCGGAACCGCGCATATCCCAGATTGCCATCAGGTCGCGGAGGAAATCGGTCTTGTAGTATTTACCGGCCGGCTGAGCCACGCGCACCGTATGAAAGTGGGCCACACCGGGGAACACCTCAGGTTGGTCACAGTAACGGCCGATGACGCCGCCGCCATAACCGAAAACACCCACGATACCACCGTGTTTCCAGTGGGTACGACCGTGCTTGAAGGACAACTCCAGAACGCCCAGGATGTCTTCGACACAATCCTGCGGAACCTGGAATTCAATGTTGTCCGGATTGGCAGCCCTTCTTGCGGCTTCTTGCTTCAGGTCGGACACGAAGCTCGGCCATGGGCCGCTCTCAAGCTGGTCCAACATAGGGGTTTCATGTTTTGCCATTTCTTACCTCCATTAAAGTTTAGTAATTTTCCAGCCTAAACAATGCAAATTCTGTTCTAATAACCCGAGGGTTTAACTCGTCACCTCCTCTCAAAATCGGATTTTCATTTGATCTTAATAAGTATAAAGAATGCGCCTTTATATTCTGCTGAATTAAGCGGCAAATATATTATTTTTGTAAAATCTTGTCAATAAAAATCGGCGTTTAGAAAACTTATAAAATCCTGAATTGTAAGGCGGGACAACGGATACTCTATTTTGTGGTCGGCGGCAGGAAGGATACTTTATATGTTATCCCCAGCAGATGATTTGGGGACTCAGGCAGATGCCAAAATTGAATGGAACAAAGCGGCGTGGGCAGTGATCCGGTCATGAAGGAATCCATGCTCGGGAGAGCTGGCGGGAGTTTTGTCCACGACGGCCGAAAAAAGCGTCTGCAGCGCGTCCTGCGGATAGCAATTCAAGACATTTTTAAACTGGTCTTTAAAATCAGCCGGCAGATCCATTCTGGCTGCCATGACTGACAAGCCCCTGAAAAAGCCCTCCAAGGTTCCCTTGAGAGTATAATCGTCCGCCCAGGCCAGATCACCGGTACCATCCAGTCGATCCAGTCGGTTGCGAATACTCAGGTTTATCAGAAAAAGAATTAGTCCCTCGATCATATCGGCAGGATCAGGTGTCGGGATGTCCAGCAGGGGCGTGTATTGGCGTACCGTTATCAGGCGCAGGTCTACCCGTGCACTATCGATCGGTTTAACGATGAAATCGCCGGCGGCGTGGTGCCAGGCGGATATCTGCTCGAATGTATAGAAATTATAGGTGATTGTTAGCGCAAAAGCGACCTTTCTGTACACATCCGCCGCTTGTTCGCGGGTGAGACAATAGGTCGACTCATCCTCCTTCCAGACAATCAGGTTGCTTTTGCCTTCCGGGTAGTCGGCCGTCAGATGGAATTCGCAGAACCCATCAATCCATTCGGCACTGAACATGGGCACAACATCACCGTTGTCAGCCGATATTTCGTCCAGGAGGAATACACGCGGTACGACCGGTGTGTCAAAAGCCTCGTAAAGGCCTGCCAACAGCTTGAATTCACCTTCAATATGGTTTCGGCCGGCGGGAGATACAGCGCCATTGACCACAAAGGCGTGTTCGCCGGCCTCGGTTTTTATGACCACGCGGACCGGATGATAGAATTCACCATGTTTTACCAGGAACGCTAACAGACTGTGCACCTGTTCAAAGGAGACCGCCGACTGGCTGCCGTGGGCGAGGGCGGTTATCACGACCCGATAATTGTCTTTTTCCAGAAATCGGCCGACAGCTGACAGATATCTCCCATAAGTAACCGTATTTTCATCACTATCATTATCTAATGTCCCCTGGGGCCGACGACTGGTGGGGAGGGGCGTGTGCCAAAGCTCGCCCCCCGGCCGGACCGGTGTGTCGCGAGAGGTGAGGTAGAATTTCAGGGTTAAGTCAGCGGGCATGGTAATCTGGACTTACGGGCGTCAGCAAAATGAAAACGGGTACCTGGCCGGTACCCGTTTTGAAAATAACGTTCTGACCCACGGACTGCAGTTGCGGGTATTAACGACACGTGTCAATTTCCTGGGCAATTTCCGGAGCCACCTCGAATCCAAGTTCTTTGGCGCGGTCGAAATGTTCAACCGCTTTTTGCCCCACTCCATTTTCGAGGTAGGCAATGGCCAGGTTGTAGTGGGCCACGGCAAATTCGGGTTCAATCTTGAGGGCTTTCTTGTTAGCGGCGATGCTCTCATCCACCAACCCGTTCATCAGGTAGGCGTTGGCCAGGGTTGTATAAGCCTGGATGAAATTCGAGTTGAAGGCAATCGCTTTTTGAAGATTTTTAATGGCATCGTCAACTTTACCCTGCTGCAGCTGCACAAAACCGATATTGGCATACCCTTCCGAAAAACCCGCCCTGACTTTTGTTGCCCGGGTATTAAAATCCAGACAGCCATCCAGGTCGCCCCTGCTCAGGCAGATCCCGCCCAACTGAACATAAGCCTCGGCCAGGGTGGGGCTGTGCTCGATCGCTTCATACAGCGCCTTTCGGCCTCGTCAAATTTGCGTTGCCCAAGAAGCCCGACGGCCAGGTTGTAATGCGAATTGCCGCATTCCGGGTTGGCTGCGATAGCGGCCCTCTGCTGGGCAATGTATTCTTCCACGTTCCTTGCTTTTTCCATTGTTTTTTCCTGCTACTTGTAAATGAGGTTAATAATCGAAACTGCCTTATCAGAAATTGCCGTTGTTTCAAGCGTTTTATGTGCCGGCCGGCGGCACAATTCATTGACACAGATTGCCTGAGCCCTTATATAAGCTGAAAAATTGTGGTAAAAGTAAGGAGCTGTAAGGGTTATGTCAACCTTAGCAGCTGTGATCGGATCGACAACTGCTGTTGTAACCACCGTGATGGCCGCATCAGGGCGATAGCGTTCGCCTGATTTGAGGCCGGATACACCAAGCACATGGAGGAAACCATGAAATCAGGATGCTACACCGCACTTGCCACGCCGTTTGAAGGCGACGGGGTAGACTACCAGGGCCTTGAGCAGCTGGTGGATTTCCAGATTTCCAACGGTATCACCGGAATCCTGGCCGTTGGGACAACTGGGGAGAGCCCTACCCTGTCATGGGAGGAACATAACCGGGTCGTTGAGACCGTGGTCGGCAAGTGCAAGGGCAAGAGCATCAGTATCGCCGGCGCGGGCAGCAACAATACCCGGGAAGCATTGGAAGCAGCCGAACACGCGAGCCGGGCCGGTGCAGATGCCGTTCTGCTTGTAGATCCTTATTATAATGGTCCCAGCAGTCTCGAAATTAGGCGTGAATACGTAGCCCCCATTGCCCGGGCAGTGGCCGGTACCGAGGTGATTCCCTACGTCATTCCGGGCCGGACCGGCGCACAACTGCTGCCGGAGGATCTGGCCCTGTTGAACGAGGCTTTCGAAAATGTCAATACGGTGAAGGAGGCCACCGGCAATCTGGATAACATGCGCCGCACGCGCGCATGTTGCGGGGATTCGTTTACCATCCTGTCCGGTGACGACGGCCTCACCTATGAGATGATGAGTGACCCGGGCATCGGAGCGGCCGGGGTTATCTCGGTACTGTCCAACGTGGCCCCGGCTGCGGTCACAAGGATGGCGACCGCCCTGAAAGCCGGCGACCTTGATACGGCCCAGGCTTTGAACACAGCCCTGAACCCGCTTTTCGGCCTGGTGACGGTTATCACCAAAGAGGAAACAGCCTATGGCGAAGTTACCTGCCGGGCCCGGAATCCGCTGGCCCTCAAGGCATTGATGGCCATTCTCGGCATGCCTGCCGGCGGGTGCCGCCAGCCATTGGGTAAAGTGTCCGCGAAAGGATTGGACGTGGTCCTTACCGCTGCACGTCAAACCTACCAGGACAACCCGGAAATCCTGCAGCCGGTCGCAGATTTTTTCAAAGTGGATCTGGGTCAGCGCCTCGAGGATACCGCCAACTGGGAGGGTTTGGCCTACGCTGAGTATTAATTGAGCCCACATTGAAATATGGATAAACGGGCCGCCCCTGGTTTTCCAGGGACGGCTCTTTCTTTTGGGCGCAGCGCTGCCCAATTGACATTCCAGCTATTTTCCATTTTAATTGGAGTGTTGATGGTCGCGGCGGCAAATGGACCCGAACGCGGCAGCCCTCTCAATCTCTTTTCAGGGAGATTGCATTGAGACGCCTTTCAAATCTAACAAACACTTCGTCAAAGTTTCTTAATATACTGATATTTATATTGATACTGGTGTTTGTTTTCGGATGTGCCGCCACTACCAGTAAAATGCTGGACGAGGTGGATTCGGTGACGGTCTGCCTCAACGGCACTTGCGGTCCAGCTGCTGAAAAATATACCGCCGATGAATTAACGGGCAGTCTTTTTTTGATGCTCAAGGCCAACGAAAACAGTGAAGGCGCACTGTGCGGCTCAAAAGAGGGGTCCCTGGAATGTTCAAGCGACAGTATCGGCTGGTTTGTCCAGGGCGGCCCCATGCCGGGTAAGGCCACCATGAAAAAGCCGGTTATACTTGAAATCGGTCTCGACAGGAAAACCAGCCAGATCCATTTCAACCTGGATGCTACCGTTCGTTGGATCGGAACGCCCGTATTCTGCGGGGACGGAAAAACCCGCTTTACAACAGTCGCTGCGGAAAAAGTCATATTTGAAAGTGAGTTCGGTTGCTCCTGGACGGCCTTTCCCCATGTTTGGGACCAGCAATACGCCGTCCGGCTGATCGATTTCGATAACAGCATCATTGCCGGCAATTACGCCGTGGCCGGGGCGGGCTTTTACGTAGCCGGCGGCGGCAAAGGCAGCTTCATCCTGCGCCTGCCGAGAAAAGGAACCCTGATTGCTGACGGGCATAAATCCGGTCGGGCCAAGCTAGTATCCCTAAAAGATATCCCACCGGAACAATTGGTGGCCGCAGCGGCGGCGGACACGGAAAAAGAGACGTCTGAGAAAAAATCGCTGCCGGAAGCTCAGCCGTCTGAAAAACAGCGCTGGGAACGGGTTTCCCGGCAAAAAAAAGCAGCCGGATACCGCGAATACCTGCAGCGATACCCCGACGGACGCTATGCCGGGGCAGCCGCAGCCATCCTGGCGGCACTAGAGGACAGAGAAAAACAGAACCAGGAGCTGGCTTTCTGGAGCAGCATCAAAGACAGCCAAAATGCCCAGGATTTTGAAATCTACCTCTCCCGATACCCAAGCGGTCTTTTCTATGATCTGGCATCCGTCAAAGTGCAGAAATTGAGGGCCTCGGCTACCGAGGCGGCCGCACTCAATGCTGAGCTTTTGCTTTGGGATCAGGTCAAGACCAGCACGGATATGGCTGAAATCCAAATCTATTTGAAAACATATCCGGACGGGCAGTTCGCCGATACCGCTCGCCAGCGGATTCGGAATCTCACGGCCGCAGAGAATGAAAAACAGAATCTGGAAGTTAAGATGTGGGCCGCCATAAAGGACAGTCACAATGTCAGTGACTTTCAGAACTTTCTCAAGGCGTTTCCAGGTGGTCTCTTTGCAGGCATAGCAGCCGCGCGGATGGAGAACCTGATACGGGTCAACGCGGAAAACCGGGAGCTGGTATTCTGGAACAGTATCAAAGACAGCGGGGATCCAAAAGATTTCAATACCTATCTCAAACGTTATCCCCAGGGTCAGTTTGCCGACCACGCTCGCCGGCTGGTGACCCAGCTATCGTCGCTACAAAATGAACAGGCGGAAGTGGCCCATTGGGTTACAATAAAAAACAGCAAGAATCCCAAGGACTTCGACTCCTACCTGCACAAATACCCCCAGGGTCGCTTTGCAGCAGTGGCGCGTGACCGCCGCAAGACTGCCCGTCAGGCCCAGGATCTGGCCAAGATTGATTTTGGCCGCTATCAGGCCCTGGTTATCGGTAATGACGATTACCGGCACATCCGACATCTCAAGACCGCTGCCAATGATGCCCGGGCTGTCGGCCGGCTCCTGAGAAAAGCCTATGGCTACCAGGTTACTTACCTTATCAATGCCGGCCGCAAGGAAATAATCGATGAAATGAGTCGTCTGCGCCGCCGGTTGACACCCCGTGACAACCTGCTGATCTATTATGCCAGACATGGATGGCTGGACAAGGATGCCAACCGGGGCTACTGGCTGCCGGTAGATGCCGAGCGGAACAGTTCGGCCAACTGGATCTCAACCGGAACCATATCCGACTTTTTGAAAGCCATGGAGGCCAAACACGTGATCGTGGTGGCCGACAGCTGTTATTCCGGTACGCTGTCCCGGGCGGTCAAGCTGACCGTACCCACCTCCGAATACCTGCGGCGAATTGCCGGCAAACGCGCCCGCGTAGCCCTCACCTCGGGGGGGGTCGAACCGGTCCTGGATAATGGCCGGCAAGGTCACTCCGTTTTCGCATCGGCCTTTTTGGAGGCTTTGAAAGCCAACCAGGGGGTGCTCGAAGGGGCCCGCCTGTTCGATCAGATCCGTCAGCCCGTCATTTTAAATGCCCCCCAAACACCTGAATATTCAGATATTCGACAGACTGGCCACGAGGGTGGCGACTTTCTGTTCATAAAACGTTAATGACTCGAAATAAAAAAAGCCGGCGCACCCGTTTAGGGTGCTCCGGCTTCATGGCGTATTGATATGGGTTTCTGGAATTACTTTACGTTTCTTTCCGCATTTTATCGGCGCCCTCTTTCTGGGGCAGTTTTTCAGCATCCTCAACCTGGAACAAAACCCCTTTGAGCCACTTGAGGCCAAATTTCAACAGGGCTACTTCGTCCCCTTTGATCTCCTTAAGGGTGTCCGGATCCACTTCATAGCGGTCCAGAAAAGAACTCTCGAAGACAAACTCTTTGAATTTATCAATATTGTAGCTGACCATGAAAAACATTTGCTTGCTCTGATCACTCAGTTTTACATTGGCCGGGAACGACCTTTTGCGGACCACCAGGTCCGTCCAGTCGGCATTTATTTCATCCTGGATGTCAACACCCTGGTCTTCCCGCCATTCCCACACAGTCCACTCCTTGTCCTCTTCGAAACCAAGGCAGTGCGGCTCGTTGATAAAGAAGAAGAAATCCTGGTCATCGGCGCCCTCTTTGTGACTCAATGCGGCAACGCCCAGGGGATAATAGCGACAGGTCGTGGGCCGGTCCTCGTAAAGAATACAGCCGTCTTCACGTACGAACGGGCAGGATTTCTGATCGTCTTCACCCATTTTGAGGGTCACCACCGGCAGATCGGTTTTCTCAAAGAGCTGGGGGGTGGTGTAAATCGCCAGAAACTCTTCCGATGTCAGCGCCAGGCGATTTTTCAGGCGAATGATATCATAGGGTGTCAGTACGATATTGATGCCACGACAGCACTGTGTAAAACATTTCACGCCTTTGTGGCATTCGAATTTGAATTTGCTGTCCAGGCCGACCCGGTTGGTCTGTATATTGGCCATTAAATCTTTATCACTCATGGTATCTGCGGTCTCCTAGTTAGTGGCCATCCAGTAACGGTAGATTTTGGTTCTGAGCGCTTGTCGGGCGAAACTTCAGCGAAGCCTGAAAAACGCCGCCCTGGGCCGACCCGTTGTCGCCCGAAGGCTAGGCCGGGCAAGAAGATGCCGTTTATGGCTGGGCACCAGTTTAAGTTCCGTCGTTCATAACCAAGCGCCTGCCTAAAGTCAATCGGTTTTGGCAGCGTGAATCGTCATAACTATTGATAATTTAGGTCAATTTGTTAATACTTCCTTAAAATGTCAACAGTGTTACCGGTTTAGCCTAGGTTTTCATACCGCCCCAGGAGAATCCCATGACCCGATTCATCGGCGCAATTGATCAGGGAACGACCAGTACCCGGTTTATTATCTACAACCACAGGGGTGAAGCCGTGGGCTCCGCCCAGAAAGAGCATCGCCAGATTTTTCCGCGGCCCGGATGGGTGAAACACGACCCCCTGGAAATCTGGGAGAACACCGCCACGGTTATCGGGCAGGCCCTGGAATCGGCCGGCCTCGGAGGACAGGATCTGGCAGCCGTGGGGATTACCAACCAGCGTGAAACCACGGTTGTGTGGGAGAAACTGAAGGTCGACGGCGGTATGGTGGTCAATGAACTGCTCATGCAGTTTCAGGCCGACATCCTCGATGTGCCGGTCATCCGGCCGCAGGTAATTGAAACAACGGCTCTGGGGGTCGGCTTCTGGGCGGACACGGATGAGCTGCGCCGCAACTGGTCCGAAGACAAGCGCTGGACCCCCGATATCGATGCGCGGCGGCGCGAGCGGTTTTATGCATGCTGTCAGCAGGCCATCAAAAGAACCCTGGGCTGGGCTTGACCGGCCATATCAGCAATACAGTTGGGGCATTGAAAAAAAACTGGTTTCGTTTTATACAGGACGAAATCAGTCCAACCATTCAAAAAAAATCAATCGGTTTCCACCCCAGGAGGATCCATGCAGATCACAGTCGATAAAGCACAAACACTGAAAGAAAAACCGGATGAAAACAATCTGGGCTTTGGTACAATTTTTACGGACCATATGTTCAATATGGATTACAATCCTGACCAGGGGTGGCACAATCCGCGGATCGAGCCCTATCAGCCTATCGTTATGGAACCATCCACCATGGTTCTGCATTACGGCCAGGGTGTGTTTGAAGGTCTGAAAGGTTACCGAAATCCAGCGGGCGGCGTTCAGCTCTTTCGTCCCATGGAAAATGTCCGGCGCCTGAACCGCTCTTCCAAAAGGCTGTGTATACCGGAAATAGATGAAAATATGGTGCTGGAGGCCATCAAATTGCTGGTCGATGTCGAAAAAGACTGGGTGCCTGGAGTTGAAGGCACGTCCCTGTATATCCGGCCCACCATCATCGCCACGGATCCTTTCCTGGGCGTACGGGCATCCTTTACGTATCGCTTTTTTATTATTCTCTCGCCGGTAGGTGCATATTACCCCGAGGGCTTCAACCCGGTGAAAATATTCGTGACCCGCGACTTCGTGCGGGCCGTGCGCGGGGGCGTTGGTGAAGCCAAAACACTGGGCAACTATGCCGCCAGCCTCCTGGCCGGCGACAAAGCCCACGAAAAAGGCTATACTCAGGTTCTCTGGCTGGACGGGGTTGAGCAAAAATATATCGAAGAGGTGGGCGCCATGAACATCTTCTTTGTTATTGGAGATGAAATCATCACTCCCGATCTCAGCGGCAGTATTCTTCCGGGTATCACCCGCAAGTCGGTGGTAGAGCTCGGCCAAAGCTGGGGACTGACTGTATCTGAAAGAAAGATCAGTATTGAAGAGGTGCTCCAGGCCCAGGCGGATGGTTCCCTGAAGGAGGTTTTCGGGTCCGGCACCGCGGCTGTTATCTCACCGGTGGGTGAAATTAAATACGGCGATGAACTGATCACCATTGGAGAGGGGTCCGTCGGCCCGCTGTCTCAAAGGTTGTATGATTCATTGACCGCCATCCAGTACGGCCAGGCCGAAGATCCTTTCGGCTGGGTTGTTCCGGTATAGGAATGAACATGGGAAGTAAATTATCAGTAAAAAAAGCCGTGTTTCCGGTGGCTGGTCTCGGAACGCGTTTTCTGCCGGCCACCAAAGCCATGCCCAAAGAAATGCTGCCGGTCGTTGACAAACCCCTGATCCAGTACGCCGTCGAAGAAGCTCTAAACGCCGGGATCGAAGAAATTATTTTCGTTACCGGTCGTAAAAAAGAAGCCCTTGAGGACCACTTCGATCGCTCTTGCGAACTGGAACACACCTTGATGGCCCGCAACAAGGATACCCTGCTGCGCGAACTGGATTCACTGGTACCCGAATCGGGCACCATCATCTACACCCGCCAGAGCGAGCCCCTTGGATTGGGTCACGCCATCTGGTGCTCCCGGCACGCCGTGGGCAATGAACCCTTTGCGGTCCTGTTGGCCGATGATCTGGTGAAAACAGATCAGCCGGTCCTGGGACAGATGCTCGCCAAGTTCGCAGAGGTCCAAAGTTCCATTGTCGCGATCGAGGAGATCGACCCGTCGCAGACAGACAAATACGGCATCCTCGATGTCGAAAACACGGGCAACGATCTTCTGCGGATAAAAGGCATGGTTGAAAAACCGCCTCCTGAACAGGCGCCGTCCAACCTGGCGATTATCGGCCGCTACATCCTCACGCCCGAGATCTATACCCAGCTAAGCCGCAAAGAGCGCGGGGCCGGGGGAGAAATTCAGATTACCGATGCAATGGCCAATTTACTTCAAGATCAGCCGATTTTCGGCTATCGATTTAAAGGCCAGCGGTTTGACTGCGGCAGCAAAGCTGGATTCCAGATGGCCAACCTGGCTTACGCCCTCGACCGGCCGGACATCAAAAAGGACCTGTTGCCCTTCATTAACGCATACCTGCAGCAATTGTAACCGGTACCATAATCGGCAGGCCTCCCACTTTTGTTAACCGGCTGAACATGATCATCGGGCCGTACCCACCAGATAAAACCGTATGCCAAGCCCGTTTACCTTGAAAGTAAAAGCGCTCATCCGGCAGATCCCGGCCGGTAGGGTCGCGTCGTACGGCTTGATCGCAGCCCTGGCCGGCAACCCGCGAGCGGCCCGACAGGTGGCGTGGATACTGCACGCCAGTTCCCCCGCCGATAAACTGCCCTGGCACCGGGTCATCAATCGCAAGGGTAAAATTTCACTGAAGCATTACGAGGGCTATGAAATTCAAAAACAGCGCCTGCAGCAGGAAGGCGTTGTCTTCGACAAAAACGACATCATAGACTTCGATCGCTTTCTCTGGAAAGGTCGAACTAAAGAATAACCCAGGCGCGGCTTCCAAGTATTCACTCGAACTCAAGTTCAAGGCGGACATGCGGATAAAACCGGAGGAATACTAATAGTATTTCGAGGATTTTGTCCGTATGACCAACGCAGATATTGTGTTTGAGGGGATGCTTGGAAACCACGCCTATCCCTTTCTTATAGACATAGTAGTACTTCATCACCTTTTCTACGTAATTGCGGGTTTCCGGAAACGGAGGGATGCTCTTGTACTTGTCCACCATGTGCGGCCCGGCATTGTAGGCGGCCAGCGCCAGAGGCAGTTTGCCCTTGTAGCGGGTATGCATCTGTTTGAAATACTTGGCCCCGCCCATGATATTCTCACGCGGGTTAAAGGGATTGCGGATGTTGAGGGAATTGAAATTCTGCGGCATGATCTGCATCAAGCCCTTGGCGCCTTTCTTCGATACCGCCCGCGGGTTGAAGTTGGACTCGGCTTTGATAATGGCTTTTAGCAATGGTTCGGAGAGCCCATGGGTTCGGGCCGCTTCTTTGATGATCCGGTCGAAACTGCGGGGATTGGGAGCTTCGAAGCCGCTTCCCGGGCGTTCCTTGATATACATTCGGTACTGTGAAGATGTTGGTACGTTGGAGAAATGCAGAATGCCGTTGCTGTCAATATACATATAGATATCGGCAGCGACGTTCACGCAGGTTGCGGCCAGAAGTAGCAACACCAGGCTCAGGCAAACAAAAGCGTATTTGCGCACATCCGGTTTCATGGCTGGAATGTCGTTCCGGTCCTAAATCCCAAGATCCTCGTTGATAAGGATAACCTTAATTCTTCCTTGGGGAAAGGATTTTTCAGAAATAGTCCAGGCATTGCAGATTCTCTCCGGACTTTTACAGTTCTGACAGACCCCCGTCTGCAGGCAAGGCGTCTTCTTTTCAAGACGCATTACATTTACCGGGGCGGCATAGGTCTTGATTCTTTCTATGGCTTCATCCACATCGGCCACTATCTTATTGCGGCCGACCATAATGATGACATTTTTAGGTCCGAAGGTAATCGCGGCTACCCGGTTGCCGATCATATCCAGGTTTACCAGCCGGCCTTTTTCCGTTACGGCGTTGGTACCGGTAATGAATAGATCGACCAGCAAGGATTACCGCCGCAATTCATAGGCTTCCGCCGGGGACAGGCCCTTATCGTAGGTATCCAGGATAGTGATGTCCTGCCGCTCTTTCAATTCCGCATAGATCCCGGTTTGAATGTGGGTCAGGGACCCGCCCCAGCTAACCGTTTGCGGGGCCAGCGCCGGCAGGAGCGTATCGAGCACCAGTGTTTTGGCGTCGTCCGCCGAATTCGTCAGGTAGACCTCAAAATTGTTTTTTTCCAGTACATCTTTTAGTGCTTCCAACTTTAAATCCCAGAAATTCTTAACCGGATTTTCCACTCTGGCCCTCCTTGACTGTCGGGATTAAGGGTTTACGCGTAATCTGGGACAGTGCGGCCGTTGCGGCCTGCCGGACGAGAGCACTGGTGTCGGCCGTTAACCGGCTAATTTCTGATGCTGACCGCTGATTACCTTCCCACCCCATTGCCAGAACGGCCAGGTGTCTCAGAACCGGGTCCGGATGGTTCATATCGGCCAGCAGTCTGGCTCTCAATTCGTCCGTGTTCTCCAAAGCCGCCGCTGTCACGCTTAACTGCAGGGCTGCATTACGGCGCGTAGTTTGTACCTGGTCCGAATCAGCCAGGATCGTGTACAGCCACAGGCAGATTTCCGGTTGGACGAGACTGCCCAACAGAAAAATGATTTCATCTTTTAAATCATTGTCAGCCTCTTGAAAGACCGCCATCAGAACCTCGGCGGCCTTATCGGCTTCATCCAGAAAAAGATCTATATCGTTGATATACAGCAGTGTTTTGTGAATACGGGATTGCGGGACCTCGCCTTTACGTTTTGGCATTATACTCTTTCAAGATGAGCTTTTTGGGAAATTCGGGGTGTCCTATATACCGAACCCCGAAATCTTCAGCCACGGAAACGAGGTTTTCCAATACGGCCTGTTTTTCTCTTGCATCCACGAATACCCGTTCTTTTTTCTGTTCGAATTCCACGGTTGATCCAACCCTGGCGATGATATCCGTCAGGTCGGGGATACCCGGATCGTTATCTGAAAACCACCTGGCTTCCACCGGAACCGTAACCCTGGTCTGCAAGGCCACCTGGTAGCGGTCTCCGGCTACTTTACGTGATACATCAATAAATTCAAGTGTTAAACCATTATCAAGTTTTATTTTTTTTAGCAAAGTTCCTTCCATTTTGAGTCCTTTTAAAACAACTGCATCTGTTTCTGTTTGGGTTTGGGTTGAACCGGTTTTTTTTCGGAATATTCAGCCAGCAGGTTCTTTTCAATATTTTTCACGAAAGGAGACAGTTCAAACTCATGGGGCCGGCCGAACAGGCGCCCTTTCGAAGCGTAGCTGAAAAACACTTTTTTCTGCGCCCGCGTAACCGCCACATAAAATAGCCGGCGCTCTTCCTCCAGATTTTCCGGGGACGACTTTCCGCGGCAATGAGGTACGCGCTGGTGATCACACCCGGCTATAAAGACAATGGGAAATTCCAAACCCTTGGACGCGTGCATGCTCATCAGGGCAACTTTTTCTACATTGTCCATATGCGTATCTGTATCCCGGCTTAAGGCCAGATCAGTTAAAAAAGCGTGCGCATCATATCCAAAATGGATTGAATAATCCAGCAGTCTCTGCAGGGCATCCTGGTTTGAATTATCTGGATTCAATCGTCCGGAAAGACGGGTGTTTTTTATCAGGTGTTCCAATTTTTCTTTTACGCTGATGTCCTCTAATTCGCTTTGAAGGGTATGGATACGCCCTAAGAACGCATAAAGCCGCTCTTGGCGGGATCTGCTAAGACCGGGTACCGGGAACTGCCGTACCGTAAATCTCAATGCGTTAATGGTCAGATCATTATTGAGATACCACTCTTTCAATTGCAAGGCGGTCTTGCGGCTGATGCCGGGATGGATTGTTTTGCGAATACGTTCAAAATCTTTCAGGTTTGATGATCCTTCAATCACTCCGAGCAGCACGATCAGTTCAGCCAGATCTTCTTTGTCCATCCAGTTATCCCTTTGAGCCAACTGGCAGGGAATACCGGCAGTTGAAAGAAGGTCGTAAAGTTGTTGGCCCTGGCGGTTCGTCCGGTAGAGAATGGCAAAATCTGAAAAACTCCTGTGATCGGTATCTTCGCCCGGTTCTACTTCCCCAAAATCAAAACTGTGAAATCCGGTTCCGCCAACCATTTTTTCAATCAATTTGCCGATGGCAGTTGCTTCGGCTTTTTCCGAGGCTGTTTTCATGATTCCCAGGGTACGTTCACCCTCGATTTCAGAGTACAGTCGGATGCGCTCGCCGCCGCTCCGGTCGTGCTCGATAACCTGGTAAGCGGCCTTTAAAATTGTATTGCTGCTGCGATAATTTTTGGTCAGACGGATAACGGCCGCTCCCGGGAAGTCGCGGGTGAACCGATTGAAATAGCGCCGATCGGGGCCCCGGAATCCATAAATGGACTGATCAGGATCTCCGATCGCGCACAGACTGCAAATGTCCGAGGTCAGGGCCTTGATCAATCGATATTGACCATAATTGATATCCTGATATTCATCTACGAATATGTGCTGGAATCTGGATACCAATTTATTTTTAAAAGAGACATCCTGTTCCAGTTGGCGCACGGTTAGAAATATAAGATCTTCAAAATCATAAAGATTTTGTCGTTTTAATAGATCTTGATAGCAGGCATAGACTTTTTCCACATCTCGGTGTTCCGTGTTTGGGGATTCAAATTCCCGGAGATCTTCAGGCGCCTGTAAATTCTGTTTAGCCTGACTGATACGGTCCCGAAAAAATCGATAGTCCCGATTCGTTGACAGGCCGCTTTTTTTTGCTCTGGAAAGTGCTTCTTTTACCAACAGGTCTCTATCCTGATCAGGGATAATATGGATATGTTTACCTGGATAAAGGGATTTGAGCTGTCTTAAACAGAACGCGTGAAACGTTCCCACTTCCGGCAGATCTTTTTTATTTTCAAGGATTCCGGTCAGGCGCGTACACATTTCACGGGCCGCTTTATTGGTAAAAGTAATGGCCAGAATGCTATCTCCACGGATAGCTTGATTACGAATAAGATGGGCAATTCTATGGGTCAGGGTTAGCGTTTTGCCGGTACCTGGACCGGCAATAATCAACAGGGTTTGATGGGAAAATTGGACGGCCTGGTTCTGATCCTTGTTGAGTTTAACTGTCTTTTTTATTGATTTATTTTCTGAGTTTTTACTCTTTTTGGTTTCTGGGGCTTTCTTATTAGGTTGATTTTCCTGAGGAGCTTTCGATTCTTTAAGTTTAACCTTTTTGGCAGTCGGCACCTGAAAAAGCAGCGGCTGACCCGATAGTTTTTCCCGCTCCTGGGGATTGAAAATCTTTACAACCCCAAATTCTCCATCATATCCGCCGGAAATGTGAATGTCACCTGAACGCATTCGCATCACGGCTTCCGCTAAAAGAGGTATTCCGGCGCGATTTATCGTGTCAGCATCAAAATCTTTGAGGATTTTAAATTCCGGACCCAGCATATTAAGGGCATTATCATAACCGCCAAGCACCTTCTTCGATCCGGGTCCCACCTGGAATATCTCGGAGAGAATATCCACCAGGGGAACCAGTTTTAGGAAGGGAATTGCATTATCCGGTTGGTGCTGCGGACTTCGATCAGCAAGCATTTCAACCCGGTAGGAAACGCCCAGGGTCAACAGTTTCCCGCATGCCGGACAAAGTCCCTCCTTTGACCGGGTTTCGCGCGGGTCGAGTCTTACTTGACATTTTCGATGTCCATCGTAATGATATTTTCCCTGTTCCGGATAAAACTCGATGGTGCCGGCAAAAGATTCCCCATCTCCCTTTGAAATAGCATTTTTGATACTTTGATAATCGAGTTCAGTATTGAATATATTGGCTTCGCGACCCAGTTTTGCCGGTGAATGGGCATCCGAGTTGGATATGAGGGTCAACCGGTCAAGCTGGGAGACACGCCAATTCATTTCGGGGTCCGAGCTGAGTCCGGTTTCCACCGCAAAGATATAATCACTTAAATCTTCAAAACACTCCTCCAGGGAATCGAATCCTGACTTGGAACCCAGCAGTGAAAACCAGGGTGTCCAGATATGAGCCGGTACGAAAAAGGCCTCTTCATCTATTTCAAGTAATATTTCCAGAAGGTTACGTGCATCAAGACCCAGAATGGGGCGGCCGTCTGATTTTATGTTGCCGATACTGTCCAATTTTTGGTTGAACCGACCGGCAGCCGCACGATCGGGAAAAAACACGAGGTTGTGATTCTTGCGGGTTTTACCATCTTTTTTATAAATATTGCTGATTTCCGACTGCAGAATAAATCGTACCGGTCCGCGGCAGGTATCTGGAACCTGTTGGTCGCAGGCCTGTTCGATATCTTCTCTGAGTCGAAACAGTCCGGGTTCGGCAGGCACGAGTTTTTCGCTGATTTCAGAAAACCAGGCCGGGTGGGTACAATCACCGGTACCTACAACAGTTATCCCTTTAAGCTGCGAGAATACATATAAATTTTCCAGATCGAGGTTCTTGGAAGTTGCCCGGGAAAATTTTGAATGCACATGGAGATCACCGATAAATTTCATTTGCCGCCTGTCTGTAACGCATTGACAGATTGTTCATAACCGCATGGCTATGAGCAACCGTTTCAAAGATGTCATTAAAAAGCAGGTTTTCTTATTTTTAGCCGTTTGGATATCTATATTCGATATTAGAATAATTTTATTATAATTCAATAAGTTATAATTTTATTAGGGTTATGAACAGTATCTATTCTTAGTATTCTAAATTATCTAAGAATAAAGGAATAAATACTCTATAGTGTTTATTAAAAAACGGGTTGTTTTCAAGGTGCTGAAAGGCTAAAATTATCTTGTAACTACCCTTAAAAAAGGCTATATATACATGTTTTTATAATATTGAGCACAATATATTGGTATATTTGTACTTTCTTTTAAAACCCATACGGGGAATTCGTCAATCAGTATTTACCACCCGAACACCCGCAGCATGGATATCAGGACCATCAATTACAAATCGCAGGGATCATTTTAATGGGCGTTCTATCTTCCTCGGTTTCCATTACCCAATACAAGGTTGAGGGACAATTGCCCGCCCCGGTAAACGAAGCCATACTGAAAGGTTTAAAAAAGAATTCGATTACCGACATCGATAATGAATCCGAAGAATTGGTAACTGGATGGGCCGCTTTTGATAATCCCTACAAACCCGAATTTGAACTCGCCGGAGTATCCATAGACACGCGTTTTGTATTTTCTCTCAGGATCGATAAAAAAAGTATTCCGGCGAAGACTATGAAAAAACACTATTTTTTAGAGATGTCCAAACGTTTGGCGGAATCAGGACGCGATTTTCTTTCCAAAAATGAGAAGAGTGAAATCCGTGAGCAGGTAAAAACGACGCTCAGCCTCAGGATCCCGGCAACTCCCAATATTTATGACCTGGTCTGGGACTATGAGGGTGGTAAACTGTGGTTTTTTTCCAATCTGAAATCGGCCAATGAGGAATTGGAAACGCTTTTTTCAAAAACATTCAAGCTGACACTCATCAGGGTTTTTCCGTATACCATGGCAAATCTGCTGGCTGACCTGACGGAACCTGAGAAAGACAGACTTGCCAAACTTGCGCCCACCGCTTTTACAGGATAAACCATGTTGGATGTCAGTGTCAGTTACAACCGTTATAAATTTATTGGTTACGAATTTTTAACCTGGCTTTGGTTCAGCATTGAAAATCAACCGGAATGCTTGCCGGCGGCCGCGAAAAATTTGGATTCGCTGACCATTGGCAACCGTATGGTTATTGAAAAACGCAGAAAAGAAGAAGTTTTGGAAGCCATTACCATAAAGGGCGATGATGCCGGCCTTGAGGAGGGTTTACTGGCTCTCAAAAAAGGGGCCGTCGTAACTGAAATGAATCTTGTCCAGACCATGGGAGAGCATGTCTGGAGTTTCAATTTAAAAGGCGAGAGTCTCAATATTTCCAGTTTAAAGACACCACCGGTCGCTCCGGTAGAAAGCGGCGATGATATCGAAGGTGCGGTTATCGAGAAAACATATCTGTATGAACAGGTGCTTAACTTTATACATAATCTCTTTAAATTATTTATAAAAGATAGAGTGTCGGATAGTTGGCCGAAAACGGTTAATCATATGAAAAAATGGATTAATTCATAATTCCAGGATTCTTTTTTTGAAAGGAACGCATTATGAAATTTATGATTAAAAAGAGCGATGTTCTGGATGTGCTGTCCAAAGTACAGGGATTAGCCGGCCGTAAGAGTAATCTGGCCATCACTTCCAATATCCTGGTCAGCGCAACTGAAAAAGGTATTTCCCTGGCAGTTACCGATCTGGAAACCGGGTTTGAGGGAGGCTATCCCGCTGTAGTGGAATCAAAGGGAACCATCGCCATTAACGGCCGCAAATTCTTCGAGATCGTGCGCGATTTTCCGAGCGAGGATATTCTGGTCAACGAAGTGGAAAATCATTGGATCGAGATCAGCAACAAAAATGTGGAATACCATATCGTCGGAATGAATCCGGATGATTTTCCCAGCATACCGGTTGTAGACGACCAGGGTCTCTTTGAGATCGAAAGCAGCGCACTTAAAAAGATGATAGAGAAATCACTGACCATCAGTTCGTCGGATGATAAAAGGGCGCATATAACCGGTGTCTATCTCGAAAAAATAGAAACCGATGAAGAAAAACTGTTACGGATGGTTTCAACTGATGGCAGCCGCCTGTCCAAGACGGATTACCTTTCTGAGGAGATAGGGCAGGTGGGAATGGAGGAAAGTGTTATAATTCCCAAGAAAGGTCTCAGTGAAGTCAATAAATTTTTAGATACAGACTAAACCGTTGGAATCGGTGTTCGCGAGAACCATCTCATCATTAAAAAAGACAGCGAAAATATTATCATCCGTTTGCTGGAGGGTGAATTTCCCAAGTATGCCGACATCATCAAAATCAAGGGGGGCCATTCGGTACGGCTGCAAAAAGATGAATTCCAAATGATGCTGAGAAGAATGTCTATTTTGAGTTCTGAAAACTACATGGGCGTTATTTTCAGATTTTCAGATGATAAGTTGGTCGTTACTTCCACCAATCCTGATATTGGTGAATCCGAGGAAGAGATGGAGATTTCTTACGATGGCGACGCAATGGAAATGGCTTTCAATCCGCGATTCTTTATAGACACCATGGGTGTCCTGGACAGTGAAAGTATCCTGATCAACCTGATTGATGAAGAAAAACCTTGTATTATCGAAGGAGAGGATGAGCAACGTTTCGTAAGCGTTATCATGCCTATGCGTATCTAATGGAAAAAACATACGATGAAAGTAGTATCGATGTTCTGGAGGGTCTTGAGCCGGTAAGACTCAGGCCATCGATGTATATCGGCAATGTAGATGTGGCCGGGCTGCACCATCTCGTATACGAAGTGGTGGACAACAGTATCGATGAAGCCATGGCCGGGCATTGCGACACCATAACCGTACTGGTCCACACGGACAACAGTATCACCGTTGAAGACAACGGCCGTGGAATTCCTGTCGGAATTCACAAGACGGAAAAAGTGCCGGCGGTCGAAGTTGTCCTTACCAAACTGCATGCCGGCGGCAAGTTCGATAATGACAGCTACAAGGTGTCCGGCGGTCTGCACGGGGTGGGGGTCAGTGTAGTGAACGCTCTCTCCAGTTTTTTGGAAGTGGAAATCTACAGCGCCGGCCGCAGCTATCACCAGACATATGAAAAAGGTATAAAAACCAACGTATTAAAAGAAAATGGAGCCACCACCAAACGTGGTACCAAAATTCATTTTCTACCTGACAGCACTATTTTCAACAGTACGGAATACAGCTATGATATCTTGAGTCGCCGGCTGCGCGAACTCGCTTTCCTCAATCGCGGCATCCGGATCAAAATCAAGGACGAGCGTACCGAGGACAGCAATGAATTTTACTATGAAGGCGGGACCATTTCTTTTGTAAAATATATAAACCGCCATCACACCCCCTTGCACGATCCTGTATTTATTGAAGGCACCAAAAACGATGTCCAGATGGAAGTTGCCATTCAATATAACGACACGTACAAAGATCAGATATTTTCGTTTGCCAACAACATCAATACCGCTGAAGGCGGCTTTCACCTGATTGGTTTTAAAGCTGCCCTTACCCGCACCATCAATCAGTATTCGCTGAAAGGCAACCTGCCGAAAAACCTCCAGGCCAAGATCAGCGGGGATGACATCCGGGAGGGTCTTACCGCGATTATCAGTGTCAGAATCATGAACCCCCAGTTCGAAGGCCAGACCAAAACAAAATTGGGAAACAGTGAAGTCAAAGGGCTGGTAGAGTCTCTGGTCAATGAGAAACTGAGTATTTTCCTTGAAGAAAATCCTGCGGTTGCCAAAAAGATCATGTCCAAGGCCGTTGATGCGGCCCGGGCCCGGGATGCAGCCAAGCGGGCTCGGGACCTGGCCCGCAAACAGGGGTCGCTTGTTGATTCCACCCTGCCCGGCAAACTGGCAGAATGCCAGTACACTGAGCCGGAAGAACGCGAAATATTTCTGGTGGAGGGTGATTCGGCCGGCGGCAGTGCCAAACAGGGACGCGACCGCAGGTTTCAGGCCATTTTACCGCTCAAAGGAAAGATCCTCAATGTAGAGAAAGCCCGTTTTGATAAGATTCTGCGTAGTGAAGAAATAAAAAATATCATAACCGCTCTGGGTACCGGTGTCGGCAAGGAAGAATACGACATTGATAAAATCCGGTATCATAAAGTCGTTATCATGACGGATGCCGATGTGGACGGGTCACACATCCGCACCCTGCTGCTGACCTTTTTCTATCGTCAGATGCCTGAAATTGTTGATAAAGGCTATCTATATATTGCACAGCCACCACTTTTTAAGGTGGGTAAGGGCAAAAATCCGATTTATCTAAAAGACGAATCCGAACTCAATGATTTTGTCCTGAAAAGAGCCTGTGAAAAACGCAGCTTGAAAATCAACGATTCGGTACTGGCAGATCATGAACTGTATCTTTTTCTCTGCGAACTTTCCGAGTACCTGACAATTATCGAAAAAATAGAAGCCAAGCGAATCATGGCGGATATCGTTGAGTTTTTGATTAAAGCGGGTGTCGAAGGTAAAGACTTTCTAAAAGACCGCGACAAGATGGAAAGCCTGAAAGAATCCCTGCAGGCCAGTGGATATGATGCCGGAGACTTGCTCTGGAATGAAGATGCCGGTGTTTATGAAATGGTTATTACCCCGCCCACTGAAAATTTGTTGGATGGCGCGTTTGCCGCCGGACCGCGCAAAGATGTCCTGCCGCTTAAAATAGGTCGGGGACTTGTCTATTCAAACAACTACCAGAAAGCCAGTTTGCTCGGTAAAAAGGTGCTGGGACGCGACAACCCGCCGTTTACCGTGATCACAACGGACAAGGATGGGTTTGAATCCGAGATAAAAGATAAAAAAGAGCTGGTCCTGCATATGATCGAGGAAGGGAAAAAAGGTCTCAATCTCCAGCGATATAAAGGTCTTGGGGAAATGAACCCTGATCAATTGTGGGAGACGACCATGGATCCCGATAAGCGCACCCTCTGCCAGGTGAAGATCGAAGATGTCATAGAAACCAATGCCATCTTCACGGTATTAATGGGTGAGGAGGTGGAACCCCGGCGGGAGTTTATCCAGGCGAATGCTTTAGAAGTCAGCATGCTTGACATATAGGGGGGTGCCCGTGGAGATGTTTTTTCTCAATCGCTTGGATTGAGATAGTGGTTTCTGCACCGGCCCTTAACAAAATATTAAGCCAATAGCATTCGACCTGTAGCGCACGGCACAACATCTCCACGGGCCTGATCACTACCCCTGGAAACTTGATTGTTTTAACAGAAAATGTGTTATTTGACCGGAAGGACCTACCTTCCGGTTTTTTTTATTAAACAATTGAAAACGGTTATTTTATTGATATATTGTGAGAGGTCGCGAGGAGGTCTGGGTATACTAGCGTGGAGTGCAAAATGTCCCTGTCGCAAAATGCTCTAAAAGTATTGGAGAAACGTTATTTCGCTGAGGGCGAAACCTGGGAAGATTTGTGCCGACGGGTTACGGAAAAGGTAGCCGAAGATGAGACCTCGCCGGCTGCCCGTAAAAAGTGGGCCCGGGCTTATTACGAGTTGATCCATGACCTGACCTTCCTGCCCAACAGCCCGACCCTGAGAAATTTTGGACGGAATAACGGCTCGGGCAGCGCCTGTTTCGTCTTGCCGCTGGAAGACAGCCGGAAGGGGATTTTCAAAACGCTCTCCGATGCGGTGGATGTGCAGGCCTACGGCGGTGGAACCGGAATGGATTTTTCGAATATCCGCCCCCGGGGTGATCGCGTTCACTCGACCGATGGACGCGCCACCGGCCCCATTAAAATAATGGGGATTTTCGACTACACCATCGGAGATATCATCAAACAGGGTGGTACCCGGCACGGCGCCAACATGGGTGTTTTAAGGGTCGATCATCCGGACATCGAGGACTTTATCTCCAGCAAAACCCTGGAGGGAGAGCTTAAAAACTTCAATATATCAGTGGGGGTAACCGATTCATTTTTACGGGCGGTCGAGCAGAATGCCGATTATGACCTTGTTTTCAATGGTGAAAAACGAAAAACTGTCAATGCCCGCAACATTTGGAATGCAATCGTCCAGGCGGCCTGGCGCAACGGGGAACCGGGGATCATATTTCTGGATACCATCAACAAGCACAACCCCCTGTCAGCCGCCGGACGCATAACGGCCACAAACCCCTGCGGGGAGCAACCGTTGCTGCCTTACAGTTCCTGCAACCTGGGTTCCATCAATCTCAATGCGGTGGTCATGGGCAATTGGATTTCAGGAAAAGCCCGCATCAACTGGAAAAAACTCAAGTCCATCACGGCCACGGCTGTCCGGTTTCTCGATTCGGTGATCTCCACCAATCACTATCCCCTCGAGGAAATAGAACATACCACCAAGCGCTTTCGGCAGATCGGACTCGGTGTCATGGGGTTTGCCGACCTCTGTATCAAACTGAACCTGCGCTATGGTTCCAAAGATTCAGTCAAACTGGCCAAGAAGATCATGGACACCATTTACAGCCAGGCCCTGGAAACGTCCGGACAGTTAGCAGCCGAACGCGGTGCGGCTCCTTTTTTCGAGCAATTCGATACCGATACCACGCCCCGGAGAAACGGGGCGCTGACCTCCATTGCCCCCACCGGCACCCTGTCGGTGCTGGCCGACTGTTCTTCCGGATGTGAACCGCATTTTGCCTTCAACTACACCAAGGCGTGTTTAGAGGGCGAAAAGCTGGCCATGATGCCGGCTGTATTTCGCGAGTGGCTTGAGAAAACCGGGGACAATCAACTCCCGGAACATTTTGTAACCACCGACGATATCTCCCTGAATGAGCACATAGCCGTGCAGGCGGCCTTTCAAAACAGCGGGGTGGATGCCGGGGTATCCAAAACCATCAACGCACCCTATCACACTACCAAAAAGGCTGTTTCCAAAGCATTCCGGCGGGCCTGGAAGGCTCAGTGCAAAGGCATCACTTTTTACCGCCAGGGTTCCCGGGATGTACAGGCTCTCTATGATGAAGTGGCCGCAGCCGCCAAGAAAAACGGCGATATCCTTGAAAGGGGTGAACTCAAAAAGCGGCCGCGGGCGACCACCGGCCCCAGCCTGAAAATGAAAACAGCCTGCGGCAAACTCTACGTGGATCCGCACTTTGACAATGAAGGCGTCATCGAGGTGTTTATCCGCACGGAAGGGGGCGGGTGTACGGCCAACACCAAAGCGTTGGGAGTGCTCCTGTCCTATTGCCTGCGGGCCGGGATAGCCCCGGAAGCCTTGATCAAATCCATGCAGGCTATTCACTGCACAGCCTGCACGCGCGCCATTCTCTCCGGTAAAAATGTGGAAGTGAACAGTTGCGCCGCCGGGATGGGCAAAGGCCTGGATATTGCCCTGCAAAACACGCCTATTTACCGCAAGGTGATGGAGCAGCTGGAAGACGCCGAAATTCATTTTTCAGAAGAGGGCCGCCCGGCCGCGGGCAACCCCATTTGCCCGGATTGCGGCAGCCCCTTGAACCGGACCAGTGGGTGTGTGTTGTGTTCTAACCCCGAATGTGGGTGGAGCCGCTGTTGAAGCCATTTTAAGAACGCATTTTGGCCCAACCTCGGCGTTGGGCGCGAATATCGGATCCTCGAAATACTACTCGTATTCCTCCGGTCCGATATTCCCGGCCGCCTTGATATTGAACCAAAATGCGTTCTTAAAATGGCTTCAAAACTATTTCATTTCAAACCCGAATGAAAACTTTATAACCACTTCTGGATTAAAAAACAGATTCAAATTTAAACGGACATGATGCTTGACCTCGGCTGACGGTGTGCGTTATTTTCTATCACCCAGTCAGAAATTTTTACCCCTTACCGGAGTTTTACCTGTTATGAAAATTCATTTTGTTCAAGCGCGCGATCTGCCGGATCTCTGGTTTCAAGCTGTACATGATATTCTCGATGAGGGCCGCCGATTTACCATTGACCGGGGGTCTTATGCCGGACAGACCCGGCTCGAATATGATTATTTCTGCGGGCATGTGACATATCCCGGTACCCAGCCGGTGATTCCGGATATCCCGCCGTCCTGCGGCATCCCCAACCCCGTTGAAGAGGCCTACATTTATGGCGGTGACGGTTATGACCGATCTTATATCGAGTACCTGATGACCGGTGAAAAGGAACTCGGTGAATCTTACACCTATGGTGAACGGCTTACCCGGGCACCACTGACCGGCAACAAGCTGGCCTGGTGGGAAGAGGGCAACGAAGAGATTGTCGACAAGCGCGAGGTGGACGGTTCTGCCGTATTTGAAGAAGATGGACAGCTTTATCTGAATCAGATCGAGTGGATCATCCAAACCTACAAAAACCACGGGCACCGCAACAACCAGATGGTCCTGCAGGTTGCGCACCCTTCGGACTGTACCTTGCTGGACCCGCCCTGTTTGCGATCGATCGATACCCGTATTCAGGATGGTACCCTGCACTTTTTTGTCTATTTTCGTTCCTGGGACTTATGGGGCGGCCTGCCGGCCAATCTGGCCGGGATACAGAACCTCAAAGAATACATGGCCGGGGAAATCGGTGTAAAAGACGGCGAAATGATCGTAGAAAGCAAGGGATTGCACCTTTACGGCTATGCAGAGGACTTGGCCAAACTCCGCTGCCTCAAAGAATAGGAAAAGACCCTGGCGGCAGGCGCTAACAAAACTGAAAACCCGGGCAACCAATTGGGCGTCCGGGTTATTTTATACAACACCAAAAACTGGTGGTTGGGAGGCAGGTGTGGGACCAAGGGGCCGGCTGGAAGTAGCGTCTAGAATTCGATACTGCCTGGCGTCCTTGGAAAGGGAATTACATCCCGAATGTTGGTGATTCCGGTCAACAGCATCAGAACCCGTTCAAACCCCATTCCAAAACCACTGTGTTCCACACTGCCGAAACGGCGGGCATCCAAATACCACCAGTATGGCTCTATGGCCATACCGGTCTCGGCAATGCGATTTTCCAGAACGTCCAGCCGTTCTTCCCGCTGGCTGCCGCCGATGATTTCTCCAATGCGCGGTACCAGTACATCCATGGCCGCCACTGTCCGGTCGTCGTCGTTCAAACGCATGTAGAACGGCTTGATCTCCTTGGGGTAGTCAAACAGGATAACCGGTTTTTTAAAGTGCTGCTCAGCCAGGAACCGTTCGTGTTCTGATTGGAGATCTTTTCCAAAATCGACCTCATATTCGAATTTCTTTCCGGATTTTTTCAATATTTCAACAGCATCGGTATAGGGCAGGCGCACAAAGTCGGACGAAACGATATTCTCGAGCGTGGGCATCAGGGTTTTGTCCACGAAGCGGGCAAAAAGGTTCAGGTCCTCCGCGCAGTGATCGATAATCCAGGTAACCAGAAATTTGATCAGATCTTCCCCTAACTGCATATTTCCGACCAGATCACAGAACGCCATTTCCGGCTCCACCATCCAGAATTCCGCCACGTGCCGGCTGGTGTTGGAGTTTTCGGCCCTGAAAGTCGGTCCAAACGTATAGACATCTCCCAGCGAAAGGGCCAGCATTTCCGCTGAAAGTTGACCGGAAACGGTTAGGTTGGCCTCAGTACCGAAAAAATCATCCGAGAAGTCTATAGCACCATCTTTGACGGCGGTTCTATCCGGTGCCAGCGTTGTGATCCGGAACAGTTCCCCGGCGCCCTCGCAATCGCTTCCCGTAATAATCGGGGCGTGAATATAGCGAAAGTCGCGATCCCGGAAAAATTTATGCACGGCGAAAGCCAGTTCCGAACGAATACGAAATACCGCACCGTATTTGTTGGTCCGTGGACGCAGATGGGCGATTGAGCGCAAAAATTCATCTGTGTGCCGTTTTTTCTGCAGGGGGAAATTGTCCGGGGCCAGGTGAATGATATCGACTGTTCGGGCTTGAATTTCCCAACCCTGGCCCTTGCCCTGGGATTCAACCAGGCGGCCGGTGATCGCTACCGCCGAACCGGTGGTGATCTTGCGGATCTGATCATACTCGGCCAGGGTCTCGTCGGCAATGACCTGAATGTTCTTGAGGCAGGAGCCATCGTTGATTTCCAGAAAGGAAAAACCCTTTGAATCCCGTCGGGTACGCACCCAGCCTTTAATCAGCACTTCGTCCACCGGACTCTCCGACCCCAGCAGCTTCACTATCTTTTCGCGTGTCATTGACGCCCTCGCTTTTTTGAATTGGTTTTTAAGACACTTAACGAGTTCAAGGTCAAGGCGGCCGCGAGATTCAAACCGGAGGAATACTGGAGAGTATTTCGAGGATTTAAATCTCGCGCACAACGCAGAGATTGGGCTCGTTAAGTGTCTTTAAAACCAATTCTATAGTTTGACTGTGATGTAGTACCCCCGATGGCCGCGTTGCAGCAGCAGCACGATCGATTTTTTCCGGCGAAATTTCACTATGGCGGCCTTGAAATCTTCAACGTTGTTGATAGTGTAATCATCGATGCGGCGAATAACATCCCCCGAACCAACGCCAATCCGGTCCAGATAAGTACCAGCCCGCAGGTCGGTGATCAACACGCCCGTGTCCGCGGCAATACGATATTTATGGCGGGCTTTGCGATCCAGGTCGGCGACAGCCACCCCCAGCAGCCGCTCAGCCAGGGCCAGGGCTTGCTCGGGCGGAAAAACCGCGGCATTGACCCTGGCCGTTATGAATTTATCCCGGCGTTTGAGATGGATCTCGATTGTCTGGCCGGCGGCGACCCCGCGCATGATATCCTGAAAAGCACTGTTGGAAGGCACCGGGCGAGTGTTTATCTTCATGATAATGTCACCGCTTTTTATCCCGGCCCGGTCCGCCGGTCCTTTGCGGGTAACCGACTCGACGATGACCCCTTTGCCCGTGGGGATTTTGTAGTATTCAACCAGTTCCCGGTTCAGGTCCTGGACGAGCAGTCCGATCCAGGCCTGGATGACTTCACCATAAGCAATCAGGTCAAAAACGATTCGGCGGGCTTTGTTGATCGGGATCGCAAAACCAATACCGCGGGCATTGGCATATATAGCGGTGTTGATACCGATCAGGTCGCCGTTGATGTTTAGCAGGGGGCCGCCCGAATTGCCCGGATTGATCGGGGCGTCGATCTGGATGAAATCGTGGAAGGTTCGGGCCTCGGTGCGGACGCTGCGGTTCACCGCACTGATGACGCCGGTCGACACAGTGTGCGAAAAACCGAATGGGTTGCCGATAGCGATCACTGTTTCGCCGATCAACAGGTCATCGCTACGGGACATCTGGATATCCGGGAGAGATCCCGGGGATTCGATTTTCAACACCGCCAGGTCGGAATCCGGGTCTGCGCCGACAATTTGGGCCTGGAACTCCCTTTCATCCTTCAGGGTAACCGTAATCGTCCCGGCGCGGGTGATGACATGTGCATTGGTCAGGATGAAGCCGCGCTCACCGTCAATGATCACACCGGAACCCAGACTGGTCCGCTTCTGCTGTCGGTTGTACCCATGATCGAAGAAATCTTTGAAAAAGCGCTCGAAAAACGGGTCCATGCCGAATGAATTGAACGGGTTTTGCTGCGGCCGGGCTTCATACTCCGAGCTGATGTTCACCACCGCCGGGCCCACCCGCTTTACTGTTTTGACAACAGCGGTTTCACGGTTATATTTTTCAGCAAAAGCGGGTAGGGGAACCAGGAGGCAGCAAAGCAGGCCGACCAGGCAGAGCCGATTGAAAATTAAGATCTTTTTATTGCTTGCTGCTGATTTTTCTGGCATTTAGATTCCTTTTTCCTAGAAAACACAGGTAAATTTTATAACATGCCCCCCAAAAGCGTTCAAGACCTACTGCCCTTTGTGGAACAGCCGAGCCAGTACCTCGGGAACGAGATCAACAGCGTTCACAAGGACCACCAGGCTGTTGCCTTAAAAGTCGCCCTGGCCTTTCCAGACCTTTACCAGATAGGCACCTCCCATTTTGGTATGCAGATCCTTTACCACATCCTCAACGCCCGGCCGGATATCTGCGCAGAGCGGGTTTTTGCGCCGGGGAGTGACATGGAAGCCCAATTGCGCCGCTCCGGAATTCCATTAGGTACCCTGGAAAGCCGAACCCCGCTGGCCAATATGGATATCATCGGTTTCAGCCTTCTCTATGAATTGAACTACACCAACATGCTGACCATGCTCGATTTGGGCGGCATTCCATTTTACGCCCGGGAGCGGGACGACTCTCACCCGTTAGTCATTGCCGGGGGTCCCTGTATGTGCAACCCGGAACCAGTGGCGGATTTTTTCGATGCTGTGGTCATCGGGGATGGTGAGCAGGCCATCCAGGACATGGCGACGGCCTGGATCGAATGGAAGCAGGCCGGTACCCGGGACAAGGAACACCTGCTCAGGGCGTGGGACGATCTTGCGGGGGTTTATATCCCGGCATTCTACCGGGCCGTTTATGACAACAACGGCTTTCAGACCCTCATACCGGAAACGACCCCCAAAACAACCGTACCTCGCGCCGTCGTCTCCGATCTTGATCAGGCCCCGTTTCCGACGACACCCCTGGTTCCCTATGGGCGGCCGGTTCACGACCGCTTACGACTGGAGCTTTCCCGGGGGTGTACCCGGGGTTGCCGGTTTTGCCAGGCCGGGATGATATATAGGCCGGTGCGAGAGCGCTCCGCCCGGACGCTGACCGAATTGTCTCAGGAAAGCCTGAAACTGACCGGCTACGAAGACCTGTCATTGTTGTCGCTGAGCACCGGCGATTACAGTCACATAGCGGAGCTCATGCAGTATTTGATGGCGACTTGTGAAAATCAGCACATCGCCATTTCGCTGCCCTCCCTGCGGGCCGGGACCCTTACACCGGAACTGATGCAGCAGATAAAAAAAGTCCGTAAAACCGGATTTACCATCGCGCCGGAAGCCGGCAGCCAGCGGCTGCGTGATGTCATCAATAAAAATATATCTCAAGCGGATATTGAAAACACGGTCGACGACGCCTTTTCACTGGGATGGAAACTGGTCAAGCTCTACTTTATGACCGGTCTCCCTACGGAAACTTCGGAAGACCTGGATGAATTGATCCGGCTGGTCAAATCACTACGGTACAGTCGCGATGAAAAAGCCCGCCGGCGCAACCTCAATGTCAGCGTGGGTACCTTCATACCCAAACCGCACACCCCTTTTCAGTGGTATCCCCAGATATCTCTGGAGGCATCCCGTGAAAACCTGGATCGACTCAGGAGTGCATTGAAGTTGCCGGGAATCCAATTCAAATGGCAAAACCCTGAAATCAGCCTTCTGGAAGGACTCTGGTCTCGCGGCGACCGCAAGCTCAGCCGATTACTGGTAAATGCTTACCACCAGGGATGCCGCTTCGATGGCTGGGGTGATAAATTAAGGCTGGATCTCTGGCGGGCGGCAATTATAGAGAGCGATATCGACATTGATTTTTATACCCGGCGCCAGCGTTCTCTGGATGAACCGCTGCCTTGGGATGTTATCGACATCGGCGTTCACAAGACATATTTGCAGGACCAGTGGCAACAGGCGCTGGGCGGTAAAACGTCTACCGACTGTCGGCTCGGTGAGTGTGGTGACTGCGGTGTCTGCGATTTTGAATCATTGGAACCGCTGCTCTCCATTGATATCACCGACCAGGCGGCAAGCGCGCCGCCGGTGAATCAGCCTGAAGACGACGAACGCTTTCACACGGTCAAGGTCCAATTTTCAAAAACCGACGATGCCCGTTTCCTTGGTCACCTGGAAATGGCCAGCATTTTTGCGCGTGCCCTTAAAAGGGCCGGTATAACGGTTAAATTTACCCGCGGGCATCATCCCAAAGCCAAACTTTCCTTTCTGGACACACTGCCCCTGGGGATGGAAAGCCGGGAAGAATTTTTCAAAGTTTCCATTTTAAAGGATGAGGACGAACAGATGCTTATCCGGCGTCTGAACCGCGAATTGCCGCGGGGTTTGCGCGTCCGGTCAATTTCCGGTGCCCGGAAAAGAAAAGGCGTCCAGAATCCGCCTGTAAACTATACCGTCAAGCTGCAGACCGGCGGATTGGAACCGCAGCGCCTGGCCGAGTTTAACCAGGCTTCGAAATGGATCTTTACCAAGCAGGGTAAAAAAGGTCGCCGTAAAGAACTCGATCTTAAAAAAATGATTGAAAATATTGTAATTTCGTCTGAAAAAGAGTTAGATTTAAGACTTAACACGGATGCCGGTAAAACCGTGCGCCCGGCGGATGTTCTCGCAAGTATCTTCCAACTGGACCAGGATAGTATTCACACGGCGCGCATTGTCAAATTGGGAACCAGGCCGGCATGAAAACGGGCGCCGCCGCACCCGGCTGAAAAACGAAAGACAGCCATGTATCGACGACTGATTGTTAATGTTGCAGAGCACGAAACCCGGGTTGCCATCCAAGAGGATGGGACCATCGTGGAACTGTTTGTCCAGAGAAAGGACGGGTCCGATATTGCCGGGAACATATATAAAGGCCGGGTACAGCGGGTTTTACCCGGCATGCAAGCCGCGTTTGTCAATAACGGTCTCGAACAGGCAGCATTTTTACATGTGAACGATGTCGTCGATGAACGTTTTTACAGCCAGGACGAATATGAGCAAGCTTTCGGTAATGACGATGCCCATCCGGACAATTCAGAGAAAGATGCAGAATCGGATGATTACGATCACCCGACCGATCGAGAGAAACATATTGAGGAAATGCTGCGGGAGGGGCAGGAGATCCTGGTGCATGTGGCCAAATCGCCCATTGGCACCAAAGGTGCCCGGGTTACCGGCCATGTTTCCCTGCCGGGGCGATATCTGGTTCTCATGGCGAATTCAGATCACATTGGTGTGTCTCGCAAAATTGAGGACGAGGAGGAGCGCAGCCGGTTAAAGGAGATGATCGGTGAATTGAGAGACGATCACATCGGTTACATTGCCCGGACAGCCGGCGAAGGGATCAACGGCCGCAAAATGTCCCGGGAAATGAAATTTCTGAACAACCTCTGGAAGAACATTCTGAAAAGGTATCAAACCGCTTCAGCCCCGGCGCTGCTGCATAAGGAGCTCGATGTCAGTTTGCGGGCCCTCCGGGATCTGCTGACCAGCGAGGCGGAACGCCTCATCATAGACTCAAAAAACGCCTACGATACCATTAAAAGATTCATTGAAACCTTTATGCCGGGGCTGCGTAATTCTATTGAGCTGTATGAGGGCAATGAACCCATATTTGATGCCTATAACCTGGAAGGCGATATTTCCCGGGCGCTGCAGAAAAAAGTGTGGCTCAAATCAGGCGGCTACATAGTGATTGAACAAACCGAGGCCCTGGTGGCCATCGATGTCAATACCGGCCGCTATGTGGGTAAACACAATCTGGAAGAAACCATCGTGAAAACCAACCTTGAAGCCGTCAAGGAAATCGCCTACCAGATACGGCTGCGGGATATCGGTGGCCTCATCATCATCGATTTTATCGATATGGACAGAAAGTCCAACCAGGACAAAATTTACAGCGCTTTCAAAGAGGCTCTGAAAAAAGACCGCAGCAAGATCAACATCCTGCCCTTTTCCGAAATGGGGTTGATTCAAATGACGCGCAAACGGGTTAAGAAATCATTGACCAGCCTCATGTGTGAGCCCTGCTTTCATTGCGAGGGGGCCGGGTATCAAATTTCGCGGCGTACGATTTGTTTTAATATTTACCGCGAAATTCTGCGCGCTGCACAGGATATGTCCGGGGATCGCTTTACCCTGCGAGTCAATCCCGAAATAGCTGAGTACCTGCACGGGGAGGAAAATCGGGTTATCGTTCTATTGGAGCAGATTACCGGCAAGCCGGTGGTTATATTCCCCCATAAAGAGTTTCATATGGAGGAATTCGATATATTTGAGCACCGGGCTTAATTTGCCAGAGGCTGTCTTAAAATTAGGATGCGGGTATAAAATTACACCCACGCGCTGCCGGACAAGAATACAATAAAGACACCCCTAATTTTCGATCTTGACAGACATAATTGTATGTGTGTATGGTGTCCGATTGTAGTGGACTTTTGACGGATGAAGATACCGTTGCACAGGTAAGAAACGGAAAAGATAAGAGGAAACGTATAAAATGAAACGGACATTTCAACCAAGCAGAATCAAACGGGCCCGGACCCACGGATTTAGAAAACAAATGTCATCCAAGGCCGGACGCCGGATCATCAATCGGAGAAGGGCCAAGGGCGGAGCGCGCCTCGCCTGCTAGCCGGCTGAATAAAAAGCGAACAAACACCGTGAAAAAAGAATGCGCCCCGGGGTGGATTCTTTTTTCTCATTGGTCCACAGGAAACCGGACCCATTGGATAAGCGCTGCAGCGAGCTGCACACCGAAACCGCAACCATGTCGGAATACGGTTACCCAAAGCGAGAGCGGCTCCTCAAAAGAGGCGAGTACTTGTCTCTAGCCAGGGAAGGTTCCAGATACCATCATCGGCACTTTCTCTGTATCTACAAAAAGAGGCCGGGGAACAGATCGCGTCTGGGCCTGACCGTTTCAAAAAAGGTCGGGCCCGCAGTGACCCGTAATCGGCTAAAAAGAACATGCCGTGAGTTTTTTCGTCTGAACAAGCACCGGCTGGGGGATGGCTGGGACATCAATCTCATTGCCAGGAAGAGCGCCGCGACAGCAACCCGTGAACAGGTAATGGTGTGCCTGAGCGAAATATTTCTGAAGATCGTGGAGAAATAGCCATTAGACAGTTAGCCCTAATGATAATCAGATTCTATCAGGCGGCCATTTCGCCCTACCTGGGCCGTAATTGCCGATTTTATCCGTCCTGTTCTGAATACAGTTATCAAGCCATCCACAGGTATGGCGTACTGCAGGGTTGCTACCTGTCGGTCAAAAGAATAATAAAGTGCCACCCTTTTCACAACGGTGGCTATGATCCCCTACCGTAGAAATAAGCCCCGGAGCATAAAAGAACAACATGAATATGGGACCTAACGCGTTATTCAATACTTACAACAATACCGGGCAAACTTTCGTATTGGGTGACATCAGGAGAAGAACATGGATCAGGCCAGACTTATTATCGCCATAGGGCTGTCATTTTTAGTTTTCTTTATATGGGATGCATTTTTTGTTGAAAAAAAACCAATCGAACCACCGGTCACTGAACAGATAGAAACCCCTTCCGAACAAGCGCCCTCTGATTCCATTGTGAAAGGGCCGGCACCGACCGTCCAACCTCAACCTGGTCCCGGACTGGAAGAAACTGCCCCGGCCGTTACGACCACTGCTCCTCAGCCCCAAGCTAATATCGCTCGCGATATACTGGTTACAACAGATAAATACGAAGCCCGGATCAACGAACGGGGAGCCGCCATAACCAGCTTTCGACTGAAAGACTACAAGGATCGCGTCGGTGATAACGGAAACATGTTGGAGTTGGTGCCGCCTGTCGTTAAAGAGGGTACAACCCGGCTTCACTTTGAAGACAGCCGTCTGGGCGGCGTACACAAAGCCCTCTATTCTGCTGGGAATCAACCGTCCAACCTGATGGTTGACCGTGAAAAACAGAGCCTGGTTTTAACCTGGAACAGCGCCCAGGGTGTAAATGTTGTAAAGACCTACACCTTTCATCCCGGTAAATACCTGATCGATCTCGATATCGCGATCATAAACAACTCTGCCGGCACACTGGTCGAGCAGCCGGGTATTGAGCTGGTAGGGGCACGCCCCCAAAAAACATCGTATGCTTTTGAAGGTCCCAGCGCATACATCAATAATGAGCTTTAGCAGATCAAGATAAAAAGTATTGAAGAAAAGGACAAATACGAGGGCCGCATAGAATGGATCGCACTGCAGGACCGTTACTTTCTGGCCGGCCTGTTAACAGATCCTAAAAACGAAGCGCACCTGATGCTTGGTTCCACCAAGGAGGTGCTGAAAAACAAATATGTTCATCCCTCTATCCGGATCGAACCCGGCCAACAGGTCGTCTTGAAGCACCAGTTGTTCATGGGGCCCAAGCAGATGGATCTGCTCAATGCTGTTGGAAAAGGGCTGGGCAACCTGATTGACTTTGGCTGGTTCGATTTTCTCGCCAGGCCCTGCCTGCATTTCATGAACCTGATTTACGGCGTAATTCCTAATTATGGCCTGGCGATCATTATCATTACCGTCATTATTAAGATTTTGCTTTGGCCCCTGGGGACCAAAAGCTACAAATCCATGAATGAGATGAAACGCATCCAGCCATTGATGGCCGAGATTCGCGAAAAATATAAAAATGACAAGACGAAACAAAATCAGGAAGTCATGAATCTGTACCGGACTTACAAAGTGAATCCCATGGGGGGATGCCTGCCGATGGTCCTGCAGATACCTGTGTTTTTCGCTCTCTATCGGATGCTTTATGAGGCCATTGAACTCAGGCATGCGCCCTTTGTCGGCTGGATCAACGACCTGTCCGCCCCTGACAGACTGTTTAACTTTGGATTCAGTATACCCCTCATGGAACCTCCTTACGGAATTCCGGTACTCACCCTCATCATGGGGGCCTCCATGTTTTTGCAACAGAAAATGTCACCGCCCATGGGGGATCCTGCCCAGGCAAAAATGATGATGGCCATGCCTATCGTTTTTACTTTCATCTTTATCAATTTTTCGTCAGGCCTGGTCCTTTATTGGCTGGTCAACAATGTGCTTTCCATTGCCCAGCAGTACTATATTCAAAAGAAATTTGCTTAAGGACGGAGGCCTGAATGACCTCGGAAGTAGTGTTCAAGGGAAAGACCGTTGCACAGGCGATACAAAAGGCCTGCCAACAGCTTGAAATAAAAGAAGAAAATATCAGGTACGAGGTTGTCACCGAAGGGTCGGCCGGTATTTTCGGTATCGTGGGTGCCAAAAAAGCCCAAATATCAGTATTTATACAAGAAAAACAAGCTGATAGCGATCTGCACCAGCGCGACTCCAGTTCCGAGGCAAGCAGGGCGGCGGATGAAGATACCGCTTCAGTGGATCTTTCAGAGCCCGCCAGGATCGGTCAGGAGGCGCTGGGAAAAATCGCCGGGGGCATCACCGACGGTACCAATGTCCTTACCAGGGATGAAGGCCGGCGTATTCAATACCAAATAGAAGTCGGTAAAGCCGGCGTACTTATCGGCAAGCGTGGTCAAACGCTCGAGGCTATTCAATACCTCGTTGAAAAAGTCGTCAACCGCCGCAGTCGGGAACGCGTGCGGGTTAGTATAGATGTCGTGGGATATCTGGCTAAAAAGAGAAAGAACCTCGAAACCCTAGCGGAAAAGACAGCCAAGAAAGCAAAAAAGAACGGAAGATCGGCCACTGTGGGACAATTGAACGCCCACGATCGTCGTATCGTACACCTGGCGCTTAAAGATGATCTTGAAGTGACGACCAAAAGCGTTGGCCGCGGCTATCTCCGCAAACTGGTGGTGATGCCCAAAAAGCGTCGCAACAATTCGCAAAAAGGCCGCCAAAGGCCTAACTAAAAAAATGGATCGCAGTACCATTGCCGCAATAAGTACCCCCCGAGGGTTTGGAGGGGTTGGGATTGTCAAACTATCCGGCCCCGATGCCATCCGAATTGCCCAGACAGTTTTCCGCAACAAATTTAATAAAGACTCACAGGAAGACGCGGTCAGATTCAAGGCGTATCGGTTACGGTATGGTATTATCGTTCGGCCGGAAGACGGCAGCCGTATCGATGAAGTACTGCTGGCAACTATGCGGGCACCCAAAAGCTACACCGGAGAGGATGTGGTCGAAATAAATGCCCATGCTGGTCCGGTTGTTTTAAACACCATTCTTGAACTCGTCTTGGCACAGGGAGCCTTTTTAGCTGATCCCGGCGAATTTACAAGGCGGGCGTTTTTGAACGGTCGCATAGACCTCACCCAGGCAGAAGCAGTAACAGATTTGATCAACGCCAAGACTTCCGCGGCCGCTAAGATGGCCAGCTCCCAAATGGCAGGGCACCTGCGTAGTGAGATAGAGGTGATTCGCAGCGCTGTCAGGCAATTGATTACCCATAATGAAGCCCGTATTGATTTTCCAGAGGACATCGATCCTGCCGAACACCTGGAGCAAGACGCTCTTACGCTGACTAAAAAGGTTATTGCTCCGCTTAGAAATATACTTGCTCATTACCGGGAAGGCCGGATTTTACGCGAGGGTCTGCGCCTAGCAGTTGTTGGGCGGCCCAACGTCGGGAAGTCCAGTTTAATGAACAGGCTCGTGAGGGATGACCGCGCGATCGTTACTGACGTACCCGGAACCACCAGGGATACAGTCGAGGATTTCATCAATGTTCATGGCATCCCGGTTGTTATAGTAGATACAGCCGGTTTACAGAAAACCGATAATCCGGTAGAGAAAATCGGTATTGAAAAGACTCTGCAGAACATAGAGAAGGCGGACCTGATCCTTTTTGTTGTCGAAGAGGGGTGCGGTATCAAGGCAGAGGACAAACAAATATACCAAAAAATTGCGGACAAATCCCATTTCATAATTATTAATAAGAGAGACCTTGAAAAAGCCGAACGGCCAACCCTCATTCCTGAAGAGTGGCACGGAAGCCCCTGTATACGCATATCAGCACTCCGCGGTGATGGGGTGTCTGACCTCGAGAAAGCCGTTTACCGATTTGTGGCAGGCGACAATCAAAGTTTAATTCATAGCGATTTCGCTCCAAATTTAAGGCAAAAAGAGCTTGTACAGGCCAGCCTGGAGGCTGCCGAAACAGCGCTGGCAAGCAAGGAACGTGATGATCCCGGAGAATTGACAGCCCTGGATTTAGAGGAGTGCTTACTGAACCTCAACAAGGTGCTTGGCAGGGAATTACGCGAGGACATACTCGAACAGATATTCAGTGAATTTTGTATTGGTAAATAATGTTTCACGTGAAACATTCGGCCATCTCATTCAGGCAATAAACCATTTAGACGAGCGCGTCGACTATAGAGAGGTAGATTCATATGGATTTTGATTTTTCACCTTATTTTGAAAAATATGAGGAACTGGTGGCGGTTGCAGAGGATGCCTTTAATCGTATTAAAAAGGACTATCCGGAATGTGTAAAGTGTGAGCTTGGTTGCGCGGACTGCTGTCATGCTCTTTTTGATCTAACCCTTATTGAAGCCCTGTATGTCAATCACAAATTCAAGGCCGCATTTGAGGGTGAGCAGCGAGAAACGATGCTTGAAAGAGCGAACCAGTCAGACCGCAAGACCTATAAAATCAAAAAAAGAGCCGGCAAAATGATGAAAGAGGGCAGTACCGACGAGGAAATTCTGGAGAAAATTGCTGCTGAGTCTGTTCGCTGCGCCCTGCTCAATGAAGAAAATTTGTGCGATCTATATGACTTTCGTCCAATTACCTGTCGGCTATATGGGGTTCCTACCGCTATAGGCGGTAAGGGACATACCTGCGGCCTGTCCGCTTTTTCCCCTGGTGAATCTTATCCAACTGCCAATCTGGATCGAATACAGACGGCCCTGACTGCCCTTTCAAATGCTCTGGTGGCGGATCTTAAATCCAAATACTTGACTTTGGGTGAAATGCTGGTACCACTCTCCAGGGCCCTTCTGACCGATTATGATGAAACGTATCTGGGTTTGAAGCTGGAGGATGCAGGAAAAAAGGACGGTACGGAGAGCAAAAATGAGTAATATTTCCCCTGAAGAAGAAGCCGCGCGTAAAAAGGCCATATTTGATACCATGTCTGCCAGGGGGCAGAAATACATTCTTAAAAAAGGGTACGACAATTGGGATCCCTTTGAGGAGCCAAAGGACCCGATCGATATCCGCACGGATAAAACCAAGCGTACCTCTCAGGAGCTTATTCGTGAGTTTTTGCACGCCTGTCCCCACGAAGAGTATTCTTCCGCATACGGCCGAGGGGCATTTGAGCTTTGCCTGGGAATCGTTAATGATGATGAGGCCGCCAGGGGTATGTTTGATTTTGCTTGCTGGTACCAGAAGCTATTGGCGGCGGAAGGGCATCTGAAGGAATAAGATAGGCGGTAACCACTGCTGGCGCCTCAGAGATCAAGAAAGACCCGGCCCCTTTCAGGGTGCCGGGTTTTATTTTGCGCTTCCCAAATCTGGGCCGATTATATCAAATTTAAAAAAAATAGGGCTAAAATAGCTAAAAATAGGCGAAAACTGTCAAATTCTCAGCGAATTGGCCAGATTCGCGAAAAACAAAAAAGGCATACAGGGGTATTCATCTGTTGAAGAACGGCCCATATTCGGGCTCTCACGAGGTCGGCCCGCGAGCCCTACAGCCACAAGGGTTTGCGCGAAGAGAAACACAATATGTGGTGGTTTTCGGAAGAAATTATACCAAGTTTAGTGGTTTGAGCTAATCGTCCCGAGCACAGTCTGGGAGCGCCAGTTTTAACGCGTTGCGTTATTTTTTTGCCGGCCATACCCGCCCATCAAGGGCGCGGTATAAAAAAAGCCCGGCCGAACTTTTCGGCCGGGCTTTGGTTTTTGTCTGCAGCGGATCTAGGCCATGAAACTCCAAAGTATACCGGCACAGATAGCCGAGCCGATTACACCGGACGAATTGCAGGCCATGGCATGCATCAGCAGAAAATTGGTCGGATCTTCCTTCAGGCCGGTCAAGTGAACTTCCCGGGCAGACCCGGGTACCGCGGAAACGCCGGCGGCCCCCAGTAGTGGATTTATTTTTTCCTTCATGAAGAAATTCATTATTTTCGCGAATATAACCCCGGATGCGGTAGCGATACTGAAAGCAACGGAACCGAGGAAAAAGATTCCAACCGATTTGCCGGTCAGGAAAACATCCCCCTGGGTACTGGCACCCACGGTGAAGCCCAGAAAGATAGTGGCCGTGTCGATAATGGCACTGCTCGCTGTTTTGGCAAGGCGGTCCACCACCCCGGACTCTTTCATAAGGTTGCCGAAAAAGAACGTACCAAGCAGCGGAATGGAAGCCGGGGCCAGAAAGCAGCACAGCAAAAGGCCGACCACGGGGAAGATCAGCAATTCCTTTTTAGAGGGTTTGCGGGGTTCCGACATCCGGATCAGCCGTTCTTCCCGGGTTGTTAAAAGCCGCATGATCGGCGGTTGTATAATGGGAATAAGCGCCATGTAGGAATAGGCGGCAATGGCAATCGGCCCGATCAGGTGCGGTGCCAGTTTTGCGGTCAGGAAGATGGAGGTCGGACCATCGGCACCACCGATGATGGCAATGGAGGCCGCTTCTTTGGGTAGAAAACCAAGCCCCAGGGCGCTGAGCAGGGTGAAAAAGATGCCCATCTGGGCGGCGGCACCAAGCAACATCAATTTTGGGGCGCGCCAGCAATGACGAAAAATCGGTCATGGCACCCAGGCCCAGAAATACAATGGAAGGGTACAGGCCGCTGGTAACCCCGAAATAGAGGTAGTGCAGGACGCTGTTTTCCTCGTAAATACCAAGCCCGAATCCTTTGAAAAAGGGAACATTGCCCACCAGGATCCCGAACCCGATCGGCAGTAGCAGCAAGGGTTCGTATTCTTTGGTAATCGCGAGGAAGATAAACACACAGCCAACCATAATCATGCACACATGGCGCCAATCCGCGAGGTAGTAACCAGTATTGGATAAAAATTGAAGTAGAAGGTCCATTTATTCCTTTTCCTTAAACACCTTATTTAGTTGCATTCCATGAGAAGAGCCCCTCACCTTTTGAAACCAGGATTCCAGCTTCGCGAAAGGCGCGAATGGAAAGATGCGGATGCGGAAAGTCGTTGTCCCGGGTCAGGGAATATAACGCCGAGAGTGCGAAGGGTTCCGGAAGCTGCTTGATCAGCGGCTCGTAAAGGATGGCTTGCGCTTCGACGCTCTCCGGAAATTGTGCGGGGATGCCCACCGGCTCGGTTTCGGCGGCTTTTTCTTTTTTCTCCATAAAACCGACCATGCGGTGAAGTTGTGAAATGATAAATGAAAGGACCGTCAAACCAGTCATCACGATAAGGGCGCCGGCAAGCGCCATGGCCCAGCCGTTATTAGCCGCTATATTTTGTATGCTAAACAACATAACCTCCTTGAATTTCTTAGCCGATATCCTGTGTATTGCCGGATGCGTGGAAGTATTTCAGCAGGCATTCAGAGGGACGAAAAGAAACGTTCCGGGTATTAAAAAGAAATACTATAATGCATAGATCCGATATAATGTCAACAGATTAATAAGTACTGCCGGCGAGCCTATACCTGGGCGGAAGACGGATTCAGACCCGCCATCAAAAGGCCGATTTGTTCTACCCGGGCGGTATCGGTAACCGCAAAGGTGTCCATCACTTTCCCTGCATAGATGACGACCACCCGATCCGCCAGGGACAAGGCCTCTTTCAGGTCGCCGGTTACCAGGAGTATCCCGGCCCGTTCACGGGCCTGCAGCAGCAAGTTCCAGACCTCTTCGGTGGCTCCGATATCGAGTCCCTGGGTGGGTTGTTCCGCAACAATCAGCCGCGGCCGCCGGAAAAATTCCCGGGCCAGAACAAGTTTCTGCAAGTTCCCGCCGGAAAGCTGCCGGGCCGAGGCTCCGATACGGGCCGGCTGGACATCGAACGCATCGATCAATTCAGCAACCTTCCGGCGGGCCCGCCG
>Ga0126327_10000046_pt1 | contig 42788 bp, 40 predicted proteins | sample InaspJWI30metaG_FD_101392 | JGI IMG/M metagenome (GOLD analysis project Ga0126327, IMG submission 101392) | Marine gutless worms symbiont microbial communities from Oahu, Hawaii - Inanidrilus sp. 1 OAHU.JWI-30 metaG | ecosystem: Host-associated > Annelida > Digestive system > Unclassified... | reverse complement strand
TATGATTGCAAAGGATTCTTCGTTGCACTGCTCCTCAGAACGACAACCACTTAGCGATACCACAATTTGAGTGACAGGTTGCGTTTCCTATTCCTCTCTTACCAGTTGGGCATCCCACTTTCCTTCCGTCCGTAGTCTTTCAACAATAGGATCGGCCAGTTTTGAAAGGGCCAGTTTGTCCACCTTGGTGCTGCGGGTCAGGGGAAAATCTTTTTCCGCCGGCCAGATCTCCACGTGCAGGGGCCGCTTGTATGCGGCCATGGTCTTGCAATGTGCCTGAATTGCGGCAGCATTCAGATCGGCATCCTTGTCCAGCCGGACGAACGCGAAAACAGCCTCATCGAAGATTGCGTGCGGCTTGCCAATCACTTCTGCCATTTCTACCCCCGCCAGGCCGGCCATATGCGCTTCCACTTCACCGGGAAAGACATTATAGCCCTTATGCTTTATCATGAACTTGCGCCGCCCGGACAGATACAGGGCGCGATACGACCCCATGTCCTTAAAGTATCCGAGATCACCGGTATAGAGCAGCCCCTCGACCGAGACGGTGTTGGCGGTTTCCTCCGGCTGGTTGAAGTAACCGGGAAAGACAATGGGGGGATGGTAGCAGATTTCGCCTATCTCACCGTCAGGCAATTCCCGGCCCGCACTGCCATCCGGATTCATGGGTTTGCGCACCGACACCGGGGCTAGATCCGAAAAGGCGCGGCCGACCTGGCCGGCCATTTCCTCCAGGGGTATGCCTGCGGGCGTAAAGGTAGCAAACCCGGCGTTTTCCGTCATGCCGAGACCGGTGCCGAAGCGGGGCGCCATGCCGGCCAGTTTTTCTAGAAAGCCGGTATCCACCGCCGAACCGGCGTAGGCTACAAATTTCAGGCTCGAAAGGTCGTACCGGCTGTACTCCGGGTGATTCCAGAGCATTCGGAACTGGGTGGGGATTTGCCCGAGGGCCTCCACCCTGTGTTTCTGGATGGCTTCCAGGGTCAGCGTGACATCGAAGATTCGCAACAAAATGGTGGTGCCGCCCACGTACATGGTGGTCATGAAGGTTTCCGTAACACAACCCACGTGGCTGGGCGGCAGGTTTACCAGGACGATGCCTTTATCTTCAGCTCCCATTCCCATGCCGCGTGAAAGGATTTCATTCTGGACGATGATATTCTCATGGCACAAAAGAGCCGGTTTGGGATCACCGGTGGTACCGGTAGTATAGATAATCAGGGCCGGAGTATGGGTGTCAACCCGGCGGGCAGCCCTTTTCAGGCCGCGGGTAAAAATGTCCCTGAGCTTGAGCAAAAACAGCCCGCCTTTCTTCAGCAGGTCCGTGATTGCCACCGCACCCTTCGCCACCTCTCCGGGAGCGGGATTGGCTGTGAACTGTACGAGGTGTTTGACCGCCGGACATTGCTTGCGGACAGCGGACCCCACTGTTCTGAAATCCCGAACCGGGGTGTTGCCCAGGAAGAAAAATGCCACTGGATCGATCTTATTTATATCCCGGACCACTTCGTCATCCTGGAGGCGCACATCCAGGGGGGCTAAAATGGCGCCGATTTTAAAGCAGGCGTACATCAGGATCATGTGCTCAGGCACGAGGACGAGCTGGGTTGCCACCCGGTCACCCTTGCCGATGCCCATGGCCATCGACTTCAGGGCGAAGATATCAATCAGGGCCGCAAAATCCTTGTAGGTGATCGTTTTTTCATCCTCATGCTGGATCATAGCGGGCTTGTCCGGGCGCTCTCGGGCCCACTTTTCGATATAGTCGTTTACCAGCGGCAGGCGGTTTGCACTCATGTTGTTATTCCTTTCCAGGTCCAGTTGGATAGGGCCTTTTAGCTTATTTCCGCATAGCCATTAGATATGGCTTTTTTGCCATCGCGGGTGCGTACCTCGAAAAAAAGCGCCTGTCCGGCCGGCGTTTTCCGGCGTTCGATCAGGCATATGTCGATGTGGGACCCGGGGTGGACCATCCCGGTAAACCGGCCGGAGATGGATCTGAGCCGGGACGGCTGGCGATCCGCCTCCCGGTCGACAATCTCACGGACGGCCAGGGCCAGGGTCGCCGTGCCTTGGAAAATGATGCCCGGCAGGCCGACCGAGTCTGCGAATTTCGGTGATGTATGAATGGGGAAGACGATATCCGTGCAACCGTCGTAGATGTACGGCGCCAGGGGGTCGATATCGACCGGTACCGTCCAGATCGAGCGGGTAGAGCTGTCGGCGGCGGGGATGGCCGGCAGTGCACCTTTGCGCCGGTCGCCGCCGACACAGGTGCCGCCCCGCAGCAAGGCGCCGCAATATTCAGTGAAAACAGGCTGCCTGTCATTGTCAACGGCGGCATAGCGAATAATGACCCGGGTGCCGGACCGGTGGGATTCGATTGCGGCGATGCTCCCCTCAATGGTCAGAAGGTCTCCGGGCACCAGAGAGCGGTGGTGCACAATGGTTTCTGTGTGGTGAACCTGGGTGAGCAGTGCTTCCAGTGGAAACTCATCCGCATCGATGAAATCCCAGATTCGTCCGGTGATGTTCCAAGTGATTGCCACCGGAAGCATGGGGTGGGCCGATAACCCTGCGCTGCGGCGATCGTCGAAATAGCATGGGTTTCGGTCGCCCACTGCCGCGGCATAATTCATGGTCTGCCGCACATCCACCTGGGTTGTGAAGGGTTTGAGATGGAGGCCGGTAAAATCCGAGCTGATTTCCATGTTACAACCTTAGAGATGGGTTCCAAACAAGGTTTCACTTCAGTCTTCAGCCTGCAGACTATTCACCTGAAGTTAATACAGGTACTGCTGCTTAAGCTGCATAATCCTTTGCATAGATTGCAGGCCGTAAACCCGGTGGTCGGATGCCTGAGCGAGCCAGTCGCAGATGCAGTTAAAGGCCCGCTCCTGGTCCGGGCTTTTTATGGCAGACCAGAATAAGATCGACACCTGCCTTCAGAATGCAAGCCACGGATGTGTCGATGTCATAGTGGTTGCCGATGGCCCCCATGTCCAAATCGTCGGTCAGGACCAGGCATTCATAGCCCATTCGGCTGCGGAGCAGGTCATGGGCGATCCTGGCCGACAGACTGGCCGGTAAGTCCGGGTCCAGGGCTTTGTAGACGATGTGCGACAACATGATACCGGCAACCTGGTTGGCTATTGCCGCCGAAAAAGGGATCAGGTCCGTTGCCAGCTTCTCCGGGCCGGCCTCCAGGACCGGCTGGTCAAGGTGGGAGTCCAGCGTCGTACGGCCAATGCCCGGAAAGTGCTTGGCGACTGCCATGACCTGGTGCACCTGCAGGCCATTGATGACCGCCACGCCAATTTCGGAGACCAAATCCGGATCGTGGCTGAAAGCCCGCTTGACCATGATGCTGTCGACCTGTGGATCATTTACGTCCATGACCGGGGCCATGTTCATATTGATGCCCATCTCTTTGAGTTCAGCGGCGGTTATGCGGGCGAACGAATCGGCCGCGGCGCTGCTGTTGAGAGGCGGGGTTTCCGGGAACTCGGTGAAAGGCGCTTTTAAGCGGGCTACCTGGCCGCCTTCCTGGTCAATGGCAATAAAGAGCGGCGGTTGACCGCAATCGGCGGCATAGTCCTGGACATCGGAGCACAGTCGCCGGAGTTGGTCGGGGCTCTCTATATTGCGGGTAAACAGGATCAGACCACCGACTTTAAACGTAGTAATGAGATTTTTCAGGTCGGCATTGAGAGTGGTTCCATCAAACCCGAGCATCAGCCGCTGTCCGGCTAGCTGTTCAATTGTAAAAGTGTCTGCTTCCATCGTCGTCCGATTTCAGCCACAGAACCTCTTGTTCAATATTGAACATATATATTCCGAATATTTACAATAGGTTCAAAGGCTTGCTCCAGCTCATGTTTTCTGCCGGTGACCTTATGCCCTGTACCTTCTACCTTAGATCCAAAGATCTTATTTCCGCCGCCGCTGGTATTTACGGACGGCTTTGTTGTGGTCCCTTAAATTGGTCGAAAACTGATGGGTTGTATCTTTTTTGCTGACAAAAAACAGGTAGTTCGTTTTCGCCGGGTAGAGGGCCGCCTCCAGGGCCTTGGCGCCGGGATTGGCGATCGGTCCGGGGGGCAGTCCTTTGATAACATAGGTGTTGTAGGCTGTTGGTGTGACCAGGTCCTTGCGGGTCAGGTTGCCGTTGAAATTCGGAATACCGTATATAACGGTTGGGTCGGTTTCCAGGCGCATATTCTTTTTTAGGCGGTTGTGAAATACCGAAGAAATCAGCGGGCGTTCAAAGGCTGCCCCGGTCTCTTTTTCGATGATCGAGGCCAGTGTGACGATTTCGTGTACGCTCATTTCCAGATCAGCCGCCCTGGTTACCCATTCCGGCTTGAAGACCTTTTTGAAGCGGGAGGTCATGGCGCGTACGATCTCCAGGCCCGTGACGCCCCTGGGGAATAAATAGGTGTCGGGGTACAGATAGCCTTCCAGGCCATGTGCCGAGACGCCTGCCGCGGCAAGCTCCGCTGGATCGATGGCGGCCCGGGAGAATTCGGTTGCCGGGCACAACCCGGCTTTTTCAACCGCGGCCGCGATCTGCTTGAGCGTAAATCCTTCCGGGATGGTCAAACGGTAGAGCCGAACCTTTCCACTGACCAGTTTTTCGAGGATTTCCCGGGGTGTCATGGCCGCGGACAGTTCATACTCACCGGCCCGGATTCTTTCGTCATAACCCTCGAAACGGGCCAGCAGCTTGAACTTGCCCGGTTTGTCGAAGAGGTCCCGGGCATGCAGCTTCCTGGTGACGGTGCCGAAGCCCTCGCCCTGGCCGACCTCAAAGGTAACTGAACCGGCGTCGGGTTTGGTCGGCGTATTTGCGTATTGGAGCAGATCGGAATAGAACCAGCCGACTGCGGCCAGCGCGCCGATGGCCAGGAGAAAGAATATGTTAGCTGCTTTTTTCAAAGGAAGGTTCAATTTACCGGGGTTAAACGTTTTTTGTGATAGCGATGCTTGATCGCAAGATGCTCTAAAATAGTTCTGCCGTTTATAGTGCATCTGGCAGCCGTCAGCAACCCATATCTCAATCCGGCCGGCCAAACGATACAATCGCTTTAACGGCCGTTGGAAAGTTGAGAAAATGGATCAATCCTGTTATGCTTAGGCCCGTTTAGCCCTTCGGATTTTCGTTAGTGGTCCTGATTTTCGATTTTTTTTCTGTACCTGACCTGTTTCGCTTGACATTCAAAAACAAAGCCCTTAGAAGGCCCGACTAAGACCAATAAAGCAATAGTTAGAGGCTGTTTGTATGCCGGATTTCAGCAGCCTTGAGCCGACTATACACTGAGAGGAAACCCATATGGCCAAGCCGAAGCTGAAACAACACCTGATCAACCGGGACTGGTGCAAAGGATGCGGTATCTGCATTGAACTTTGCCCCAAACAGGTTCTGGAACTTGATGAAAAAGATAAGGTCATCGCAGCCCGACCGAATGACTGCATTGCCTGTAAACTGTGCGAGATCCGTTGCCCGGATCTGGCCATTGAAATCGAAACGGAATAGGTCGCCATCATGAGCAAGCAAATCAAATTTGTCCAGGGAAACGAGGCGTGCATGGAAGCCTCCCTGTATGCGGGCCTGAATTTCTTTGCAGGTTATCCCATTACACCCTCCAGTGAGATTGCCGAATTGCTGGCCACCCGGCTGCCGGCTGCGGGAGGAAAATTTATCCAGATGGAGGATGAAATCTCCTCGATCTGCGCCATCATCGGGGCTTCCCTGACGGGAAACAAGGCCATGACAGCCACCAGCGGCCCCGGCTTTTCACTGATGCAGGAGGGCTTGGGGTATGCCATTATGGCGGAAATTCCCTGTGTGATCGTGAACGTCATGCGGGGCGGACCCTCCACCGGGATCCCGACCCACGGCAGCCAGGGAGATGTTTACCAGGCCCGATGGGGCACCCACGGCGATCATTCCATCATCGCGCTGACCGCCTCCAACCACCAGGATGTGTTCGCGATGACCGTGGAAGCCTTCAACCTGGCGGAAACCTTCCGTACCCCGGTTATCCTGCTGTTGGATGAAACCGTGGGGCACATGCGGGAAAAGCTGATCATACCCGAAGAGGGTGAGCTTCCGCTGGTCAAAAGACTGCGGACTGCGGTTCCCAGCGGGGTGGATTACCATCCCTACCTGCCGCGGGAAGACGGCCGCCTGCCCATGTCGGATTTCGGCGATGTACACCGCTACAACGTGACCGGGCTGTACCATGACATGTGGGGCTTTCCATCCTCGGATCCCCGGATCGTGCACGGTTTGATCCGGCACCTGGTGGACAAGCTTGAAAATCGGGCGACTGAACTGGCCCGGTACAAGGAGTTCTATCTGGACGACGCTGATCGGATCCTCATCAGTTACGGCTCATCGGCCCGCAGCGCGCTGCACATCGTCAAAAACCGGCGCAAACGCGGCGAAAAGCTCGGTCTTCTGGAACTGCAGACCCTCTGGCCGTTCCCGGCGGAAATCGTGCGTGAAAAATGCGCAGATGCCCGGGCAGTCATTGTCGTAGAGATGAATGTGGGCCAGGTTCTGCACGAAGTGAAAGCAGCCGTGGACAATCCCGAAAAGGTCTTTCTGGCCAACCGGATTGACGGCGTATTTATCACCCCAACCGACATTCACAATATTCTGCGCCTGATACAGGGAAAAGGAGTATAACCAATGGCCATCAAAGATTACATCAGGCAGAGATTCTTCCCGCATATGTGGTGCCCCGGCTGCGGCCACGGCACCGTGCTCAATAGCCTGCTGCGCTCGGTTGAGAGCCTGGGCATGAGCAAGAATGAAATCGTCATGGTGTCCGGGATCGGTTGCAGTGCCCGGATTTCGGGATACGTTGATTTCCACAGCCTGCACACCCTGCACGGCCGGGCCCTGGCGTTTGCCACCGGGGTCAAGCTGGCCAAACCGGAACTCAACGTTATCGTGCCCATGGGCGACGGTGATGCCCTGGCTATCGGCGGTAACCACTTCATCCACGCAGCCCGGCGCAATATCGACATAACGGCCCTGGTTCTCAACAACCGGATTTACGGTATGACGGGGGGGCAGTTTTCACCCCTTTCGGGCTTTGGCACCATGGCTACGACCTCGCCGTATACCAGTATCGATCGAGAATTTGATGTGGTCCAGATGGCCAAGGCTGCCGGAGCGACCTTCGTGGCGCGTTCAACTACCTACCATGCCAAGCAGTGCACCGACCTCATCAAGCAGGCCATTCTGCACGATGGTTTTTCCGTAGTGGAAATCCTTTCCCAGTGCCCGACCCATTATGGCCGCAAGAACAAAAAAGGCGATGCCGTGGAAATGATAAAAGGGTACAAGGAGAACACCACACCGAAGGGCTCCAAGGCCAAAAAGGAAAACCCTGACTTGATCAAGAGAGGTATTTTCGTCCAGGATGAGCTGCCGGAATACTGCAGTGAATACGATAAAATAATCGCCAAGGCGCAGAAGGGATAATTACCATGGAAAGATGCAGAATGGTTTTCTCAGGGTCCGGCGGCCAGGGAGTCATTACCGCGGCTGTCATTCTGGCTGAAGCCGCCGTCATCGTGGAAGGCCTCAATGCCACCCAGTCACAGACCTATGGTGCAGCCGCCCGGGGCGGCGCCACGCGGACGGACATCATCATTTCCGATGCCCAGATTCACTACCCCAAGGTCATCCAGCCCAATGTCCTGGTGTGTCTGACCCAGGAAGCCTACGGCCTGTATCAGAGCATCATCCGACCGGGTGGACTGCTGTTGTCAGATTCCCGTTTCGTAATGAGTGAAAAGAAGGTGGATGCCCGGCAGATCGAACTGCCCATGTATCAGCAGGTCATGGAAAAAATCGGCAAACCGATCGTGTTCAACATCTGCATGCTCGGCGCCCTGATAAAGATTACCGGGCTGGTAAAGCCTGAGTCCATTATGACCATATTGGAAAAGAGAATTCCGGCCGGCTTTGTGGACATGAACCGCCAGGCCCTCGAACTGGGAATGGAGCTGGCGGCCGATTAGGCGGCCTGATAATATTGCTTGATAGGCATTGGCGCATACGCTACAATTGGCGTCCTTTGAACATCATTACATGAACTGGAGAGTATAGAAACAAACTTAATATATCGCTAGGGGCGCAGATAAAAAGTTATTCCAATCAATATCAAGTTGATAGCTTTTTCGCTGAGAGGTAAGACCCAACCCTTAGAACCTGATCCGGATAATGCCGGCGCAGGGAAGCGGTACAGAATCACAGGCAAAGCTAACTCATATTTTACCTGAGTTTGATGAAACGCCGCTTCGGGTGCCCCGGAAGCGGCGTTTGTATTCGGACACAGGCGGCATATTTTGACCCCTGGCGGTGTTCCCGTTTTTTTGCAGTCCTCGACGTAGTGCGCACTACGCCTCCGGCTGCAAAACACTGCGACCTTGCCAGGAACCACAATCTACCACCTGTGACCGAATACAAGTGGTTCGACACGAGCAGGAGGCACCTTGCCGGAAATGCAGTGACGGTATCGAGATCTTTATCGATAATCAGGGAGAGATCGATGTGTTTTGATTTGCACTTGAACCCTTGACCCCTCGGCCCCTTGGACCCTGCAAACTATAGCATCGCAAATATCGAAATCGTTCCAAATATATATAATTATCGAAAAGTAAAAAGAGGCCCACCATGACAACCAACTACACTACCCAGATGAATGCCGCCCGCCAGCGTATCGTTACCCCGCAGATGCGGGACGTCCTGGCCGTGGAACCGATATCCGAGCAGGCATTGCTCGAGAAGGTGGCTGCCGGTAAAATCGCCATTCCGGCCAACAAGAATCATAAAAACCTGGTAGGCGGGGCGGTCGGGGAAGGCTTGCGTACCAAGATCAACGTAAATTTGGGGGTATCGGAAGATTGCTGCAACCTGGATTTGGAGATGAAGAAGGTTGAAAATGCGCTGGCGCTTAAGACCGATGCCATCATGGATTTGAGCACCTTTGGCCGCACCCGCGAGTTCAGGCGCAAGGTCGTCGATACTTGCCCGGTCATGATCGGAACAGTGCCGGTTTACGATGCGGTGGCCAAGTATAAGAAGGACCCCACGGAGATTTCCGTGGATGAGTTTTTCCAGGTGGTGGAGGAACATGCCGAGGACGGCGTTGATTTTATGACGATTCATGCCGGCCTGACCCGGGTTGCCGTGGAAAGAATTCGTAAAAACATGCGCTTGACCCATGTGGTGAGCCGGGGCGGCAGCGTGCTGCTCGAGTGGATGGAGGTCAACCAGGCCGAGAATCCGTTTTATGAAAACTTTGACCGCCTGCTGGATCTGTGCGTCCAGTATGATGTTACCCTCAGCCTGGGTGACGGCCTGCGCCCCGGTTGTCTGCAAGATGCCACCGACGCACCCCAGATCCAGGAACTCATCATTCTCGGTGAACTCACCAAAGCCTGCTGGGAGCGGGACGTCCAGGTGATGATCGAGGGCCCTGGGCACGTGCCCCTGAACGAGATTGTGGCCAATATGCAGCTTGAGAAAAAACTCTGCCACGGCGCACCGTTTTATGTCCTCGGCCCATTGGTGACCGACGTGGCACCTGGGTATGATCACATCACATCGGCTATCGGCGGCGCCATCGCCGCCACTTACGGCGCTGACTTTCTGTGCTATGTAACCCCGGCCGAGCATTTGCGATTACCGGACCTGGATGATATGAAAGAGGGTATTATCGCCTCCCGGATAGCTGCTCACGCAGCCGATATAGCCAAAGACCTGCCCGGCGCCATGGATTGGGACAACCAGATGAGCGCGGCCCGTAAGAACCTTGATTGGAATCGTATGCTCAACCTGGCCATCGACCCGGAAAAGGCCCGCGCCTACCGCGAGTCTTCCAAACCGTTGGATGACGAGGTCTGTACCATGTGCGGCGACCTGTGTGCGGTGAAGAGAAGTAAACGGGTATTGGAGGGCGGCGCATAGGGAGCAGTGCATAGGGCTATGGGGAAAACCCAAAAATGTTTCCTCGCGTAGAGGCGCAAAGGCGCAGAGAGTGCCAAAACCACATATGGTTACCCTGACGTGCAAAGAATTCAGGTCAAAAACGAAACCTATACCAATTTTCGTTGCAAAGCTTTCCGACGAAGTCGGTCAACATAGTGCTTTTCTTGGCGCCCCTGCATCTTTGCGCGAAATAAATCGCATTTGAACTTCTTAAGTCATGCAAACCGAACCAGCCGGTATTTACATCCACGTTCCTTTTTGCCTACGCAAGTGCCGTTACTGTGATTTTTACTCCGTCGCCCAATTGAATCAGCGCGACGCTTTCGTAAAGGCCCTGCAGCGTGAGATTGAGCTGGCCCCTGATCCCGGTCCCGTGGACTCTCTCTATTTCGGTGGCGGAACCCCGTCCCTGCTCGATCCGGATCAGGTGGCTGCGATCCTCACGGCCGCCCGGGCGCGTTTCGAGTTTCTTTCAGATGTGGAAATTACCCTGGAAGCAAATCCCGGGACGGTTGATAAAGCCACGCTCACAGACTTCAAGACTGCCGGTGTGAACCGTCTTAACCTTGGCATCCAATCCTTCGAAAACCGTCAGCTTGCATTCCTGGGGCGGATTCACACAGCCACCGAAGCCCGGCAATCCATCGAAGCCGCCCGCGCGGCCGGGTACTCGAACCTGGGACTCGATCTTATTTACGGTCTCCCGGGACAAAACCCTGTAGAGATGGCCCGTGAAGTCGAAGCGGCAGTAGCGCCTGAACCCGAGCACCTATCCTGCTATCTGCTGACGTATGAACAGGGTACACCCCTGGACAAGGATCGTGAATTCGGTAAGGTGACACCACTCCCGGAGAAAGACGCCGCCGATCTTTTTTTAGAGATCAGAAAACTTCTATCCGCCCACGGCTACAGACAATACGAAATTTCCAATTTTGCCCGATCAGAGCAGTACTTCTCACGTCACAATCAAAAATATTGGAACTTTGCCCCCTATATCGGGTTGGGGCCTGCGGCGCACTCATTTATTGAGCCGGTACGGTACTGGAATCACCGGGAGCTGCCAGATTACCTTTCGGATCTGGAAAAGGGCAACCACCGGTCAGGGCCAAGGAAACTCTCACCCAGAGCCAGCAGATGATCGAGGCCGTCTATTTAGGCCTGCGCCAGACTCGCGGCATCTCAATTCCGGATTTCAACCATAGATTCGCGGTTGATTTCCAAACGTTCTTTCAAAAGGTGCTGTCCGATCCAACCTTGGACGCGTTACTGGAAGTAGATGAAAAGTCCTGCCGGCTTACGCCTGAGGGCATGTTGGTGATGAATACAGTGGTGGGGCGTTTTGTGGATGTGATCCCGTTCTAGGGGCGGCTTGCCGCCCCGCATAGTGGATAGCGCAAAGTGCTTAGTGTTAAAACCGCCAGCGAGGGCACTTTTCTTCTTGACGGGCAGTCGATGGCCGGGTCTTTTGCCCTATGCCCTATGCCCTATGCAATTACGTTGATAATGCAGTTATGAGAACGCCGATATAAAACCGTGCATGACTGATCGGTGCCGCCATATTGGCCCGGTGGTTGGCCAGCAGGCCGCTCAGGTTGCTGTTGGTAATGTACAGCGGATCAATCTCCATGGCGTGGTGGCAGGACTCGATGGCATGATGTAGAACTTCTACACCGCGGCGGGCTTCGAGGGTATCGTGAAAATCTTCGTGGACCGCTTCAAGTATGGTGTACATGGCACTGGCCACACCCTTGGCATAGTAGAAGTAGTCATCCGCCTGGAAATGGCTGACCGGACTGCCGTCTTTCTCGGCAGCCTTCACCAGGTTTTCGTCACAGCTGCCCAGCAGGTCTTCATAGGCGATCAGCAAGGGTATGAGATTGTCGGCCCGGGTGTGAAACGAGGCTTTCCCTTTCAACAGCCTCTCACGGTACGCCCTGAATTCTTCCAGGCCGGCGTTGTACTTTGATTCGGGTGAGGGAAACCAGTAGCGATCGGCTCTGATCATAAACCAGTTCATAGCGCTCTGCAGATTGGGATCAAAGGAGGCCGTGCTGCCTGTACGCGAAATCCGCTCGGCCAAGATGACCGCTGTTCGGCGGGTCACTTCCAGGACGCCCAGCTGGAACGTATTGACATTGTCTGTAAAGTTCAGAATGTCATTGGGCCGCCAGCCCCAGAAGCGTTCGTTCAGCTCATGGTCCATTGGTTTGATAACGGCATCGATGAATGCGATGCCCTTGGGCAGTTCGACGTGTTTGGGCGCTTCAGGTTCAGTGCCCAGAGCCGGTTTGTAGGTCGAATATTCCGGCGCATGCTGGTCAGCCGGCTTCTGGCTGGCTGCCGTATGACGGTCATGCTGGGCTGCACTTTTCGCAGCAGCCGCATGCTCCAGCTTGGCCAGGCTTTTCTGGGCGATGGCGTGTTTTTTATCGGCGGGTGTTGCTGCGTGGTCTACTTCTGCTGCCGGTTTTGCCGCTGCCTCCGGCTCAGGATGGGCAGGCAAAGATTCGGGCTGAGCGCTTTCGGCGCCATGGGTTGTTTTGTGGGCCGTCTGGACAGTATCCGGTTTGTCAAAAAGCCCACCACCTTTACAAACGCCCACATGACGACCAGTACGATTGCCACTATGACAACTACACGCTTGGTGGCATACCGCATAAATTCAGACTCGTTCATGGCCCTTTTTTCGCTGTTGTTCTGCTCTTCCATATGCCTGCTCCAACCTTGTATTTAACTACCAAACCATTACGGTGACGCAATCTAACGGTATTATCTGGATTTTCGAAGTTTGCGGATATCCCCAATTCGGATGGTCACATTCTTTGAATCGAAGTACTCGATAAGCGGTATCACATATTTTCGGGAAGCACCAGTCATATCCTTGAACTGCGGGGTAGTAATCTCCCCGTTTTCCTGAAGAAAGTTGACCAGCCGCGTCTGCAGCGCGGATACGGCCTGGGCGTCGAAATAGAGGTCCTCTTTTACTTTAACAATGTCGCCATTGTCCACCAGCAGAACCAGAACATCCTTGGCATCCGCCGGGGCGATATCGTAGGTTTTACTCAACTCCTTGAACCAGGGCGGCTGCAGACCACTGTCACGATAGGAGGCCAGGATCTTCTTGCGGACACCGCTCTGGTCGGCCGCCAGGGAGACCTTGTGGGTCGCCAGGCGAACCGTTTCCTCCTCGATCACCAATGTCTTTTCTTTGACCATGTGGTTTATGATCAAGGTAAACAGCTTCTGGCCCAGGATTGCAGGTAGTTTCGACTTGAGTTCCTACTTGGGCATACCGGCCTTCAGCTTATTGGCGCCATGATAGGCTTCCAGGTGCCCGGTGGTTTCCCTGTGGATGTGTTCGAAGCTGCTGCCGTGGATGTAGATCCGGTTGTCCCGGTCGATGAGCATCAATTCTTTTTTTGACAACAGGGCTGAAGTGACCGTTTCCAGTTTTTTATCGGCCAGGTTGGTCATGAGTTTGAGGTCTGCAAAGGAGACACCCTGGTAACCGGTAGAAGCGGCATGGAAGGAGATAATGGGTTCCGGCTCGCTCTCCAGGATGCTGTTCAGGCCGGTGATGACCTCTTCACGAAAACGTTTGTGCTTGACCGGCACCGGGTTCAGGATGCGGCCGCCGCCCACGGTGCGTACCGGTGAATAGCTGCGGATCACGAAGCGGTCATCACGGACAACCGCTACCGGTTCGTCCAGGCGAATTTGGGCAACGGTTTTGTCGCCGGGAGCCAACTCATCCCGATCCAGGAGGGCCAGCAGGCCCATTACTTCACTGGTACCGGTATGGAAACGGATGCGGGCCCGGTTCTTAATGGGCTTTTTATTGCTGCTCAGGTATTCCAGGGAGACATCATGCATGTAGCTCGGCTTCAAGGCGCCCGGTGTGGAGACGACCTCACCGCGATTGACGGCCGCCTTGTCCAGGCCCTGAAAATTGATGGCCGTGCGCATACCGGTCTGGGCCTTTTCAACACTTTCGTTATGAACCTGGACGCCGCGGACTTTGGAGGTGATCCCGGAGGGATAAATTTCAATGTTTTCGCCAGGGGTGATAGCTCCTGAAACCAGGGTGCCGGTGATGACGGTCCCGAAGCCCTTCATCGAAAACACCAGATCCACCGGCAGGCGAAACAGGCTGGAAGGTTTATGTTTGGGCACCTTGGCGCTGAGTTCGTCCAAGGTATTGATGAAATCCTCGATCCCCTCATTGGTCACCGACGATACCGGTACGATGGGTACTTCTTCCAGAAAGGTCCCCAGCAGGAACTCGCGAACATCCTCGGTCACCATTTCCAACCATTCCTCATCGACCATGTCGGTCTTGGTGAGGGCCACGAACCCGTGCTGGATACCCAACAGGGTACATATTTCCATATGCTCCCGGGTCTGGGGCATCACACCTTCGTCGGCGGCAATCACCATCACCACGATGTCGATGCCGGTGGCGCCGGCCACCATGTTCTTAACGAATTTTTCATGGCCGGGCACGTCCACAATGCCCAGGTGCTGGCCGCTGGGCAGGTCAATGGCGGCAAATCCGAGCTCGATAGTGATACCGCGCTCCCTCTCTTCCTTGAGACGGTCGGTGTTAACGCCTGTGACGGCCTTGATCAGGGAAGTTTTACCATGATCGATATGTCCTGCGGTGCCGAGAATAATCTGTTTCAACTATCACTCTCCAGGTTTCTTGTTCCGGTTGCGCATGTATTCCGTAACGTAGGCCATCCCTACCAGGAAAATCATCAGCCCCCCCACCGATATAGGGGTAATCTCACCAAAAAAGAAGCGGGACATGACAACCGCGATCACGAGTCCCACAATCAGACGGATGACCAGGATGTTGAATTTTGGCATATACAAACCTTTGTTTTTTTTGTGTTAGGTCTTAAGCGTCAGGTTTTAAGGCTAACATCTTTAAATAACAGAATCTTAAAACATAAGACCTATAAAAATTATTAATAGATCCACGTCAGTGTGCTGCTGAACCGCTACTCCAAAGTGGCGGCCCTGACGTTTCCCAGAATCGACGCAGGTTTCGGATAATATATATTATCGGGCCGTTGGTCAATAGAGCCAGCTTGAAAACCCGGCCGCGCATTGCAATAGAAAATTAGGCCAGGATTCGGCATTCAGGTGCGGGCCGGAATCCAGTTGAAAAAAGGCCCCTGGCCAACTGGTAGATCGGTCATCTGAGTTGAATTTTTTCATAAAAACGTTATTAAAAGGCTTGAATCCGTATTCAGAGTCTGGTAGGAGACAGATTTCCTTATGGTGGGTGTAGCTCAGTCGGTAGAGCACTTGGTTGTGGCCCAAGTGGTCGTGGGTTCAAGTCCCATCACTCACCCCATTTGACACCAAGACCACGGCTTCTTATAAGATGCCGTGGTCTTCTTGTTCTTGCGCCCGTAGCTCAGCTGGATAGAGCGCCGGACTTCGAATCCGTAGGCCGCAGGTTCGAATCCTGCCGGGCGTACCAACTACAAAAGGGTTACCGCATGCTGCGGTAACCCTTTTCTCATTACCGACAACATTTTGGCTAACGAGGCATTTTTACCAGTAAAATAGTCCGTTTAAGGCTGTTTTTCGCTCGAATACAATAATCTTTTTGAGTTATTAAAGCCAGTTAGCGTGGCCCGACCCCATAGACGGCGTCATCTGCATGTGCCCAACTGCCTGGGAATCATTCACACATCCCGATGAGTTCAGAGGTAACTTCTCGTAGGAAGTCTTTTTTAGGGTTTTTCCCTTTGATCAAAGGGTTTCCTGTCACCAATGGCCAGTAGCGATCTTGTGCTTGGCTGGCCCAAATCAGCTCTGGCAGCGGGCGGAATGGATACAAGGCGATGAGGATGTCCAAGCGGGAGAAATCCTCAAGGAACTTTTTAAATCGCGCGTCAATTTCAGGTACGGGTGCGTAGGCGATCATATCCTCGTAGCTGGGGCGTCCCTTGGGAATTGGCGCTTCAGGGGGGATCATTGTCGGTTTTAATTTCTCCAAGGGCAATTTAGATTGCGCCAACAAAATACGCTCAAGGCGAGCCTCGAAACTTCCATACAACTTGCGAGGGACAGATCGCTCTAGTCGCATCCCCATGTTTGTCAGGCCATATAGCTGTATAGGTGCAACTGTTTCGTTGATACCAAGCTTGGTATCCCTCTCGGGATTCCATTTGATGGGTGCAGTCGGGTCGCCGACTTGTGCTCGTTTCACGGCCGCTGCCAGCGGGCTGGTACGGGATAGAGCAGATTTTGTGCGAACGGGCAGTGCGCCAAGGATTGCAGCGGCCCGCCCTCCCATCTCCTGGTCCGCAAGCAGCGGTGTCAACGCAGCGATCAATTCAGCTCTTGAGTGTGCCCGGGTAAATGCTTGTGCAGCGGTTGTCAGCTTGATTTCATGATACGGACCCCAATTGAATTTTCCGGCGGCAAATTTGTGTTCGGTCCATGCGCCGTGATAGACATGTTTTTTTACCAGGGGTTGTGGCAATGCCGCCAGCTCCGCACGAATCTGGCAAACAACGGTTTTCATAGGCTGTTCGTCCGGGAGCTGCGTGGGCTTGCCATAGTCGAAGGGCTGCTGTTCTTGCCGCCAGGCCCGGTACTCCAAACCAAGCCATACGATTGCACCGAGCGACAGCGATCCAATCAACAGAATCTTGATCCAGGCACGGTATGATTTGAACCAAGCCATCAACTAAGGAAATATGATACTGGCAGAATGTTCATTAAACTGAATCTCCAAAACCAAACCCAAGGAAGTTATTCCCGGTTTGTAGAATGTGTTATCCTTCTACCACTAAGAATCAGGGTTATACAAGTTCCAGTTGATTGCGATTGTTTTTCCGAATTATCGGGGAATTGAGAAATTGGTTTTTATATTAAAAGGTGTCAAATCTGATTCGAGACGGTTTGAGCCAAATTTAGCGGGGCGAAAGGCGTCTCTTTTAATGTGGATTAGTGTGAGAAAGATTCCAATATCAGTAAAAATCACACAGAATTTGATAAAATTGCGAAAACTGGAAAGGTTGTTACTGAAAATAGTTATTTAATTTTAGTAGGTTATGAATCTCGGCGGTTCTTGGCTTCGAATCCGTAGGCCGCCCGTTCGAATTGAGCCCTCGGCAACGGGATTTCACTCTATTTGATTTTGTGGGCGGTGTTCAACGGGCGTATCGACAAGAAAAGGGTTACCGCGTGCTGCGGTAGCCCTTTTTTATAGCCGATAATTTATTGATTAAAGAGGCATTTTTACCAGTAAAATAGTCCTTTTAAGGCTTATTTTAGCCCGGATGCAAACATCTTTTTGAGTTATTTAAACCAGTTAGCATGGCCCGACCCCATAGATTGAAAAGTTAATAGCCATTCAGAGGCGCGTCCAGGCTTCCTCATTATTGCTATTATGCAACAACGGTGTAATCCGGTTTAGTTCAAGCGAAACATTGCAGGGCATTTGAATAATTGGCTTGATGCTCATAATCCCCTCGGTCCGCATGCCCTGGAAAACCTGGGAAGCATACGCATCGATGGAATCCTGAACGGTATCGAGGGCCGCTTCGCAGCCTATGACAAGAACCGCATCGTAGTTGCGGGCCACTTTTCTCAATTTTTTTCGCCGCCGTGCCGTCCACATGCAAACGACGAATTGGTGGAGCAGGTAGCTTTTGAATACATTCGTCCGGATACCCCGCTTTTCCAGTTTTGTCTGCACCGTGTCCAGATATTGTTCAAACGAAGGTGTTTTTAGTAAACTTGACAGAGGCTGAAAATATGGCTCCTTTCTGCTTACTGCTATGCTAGCTGCAGGGCAAAAGCGGCAGGGTACGATGAGAACCGAATTATAGGCCTCAAGTTCGGAAAAGTCATCAATCTCGTTTAGATAGACAGGCATTTTTAGCTCCAATCTTTTTTATGCAGAGGCCACGAAGATCAGTGGCATCTGCCAGCACTGCGGGAACACCGTATTGGGCACACCGGATCGATCCCGATCATTCACCTTCCGGGTCAACCGATGCAGTCAGATGCTGTTTCTTTTGCATATATTCAGCCTGATCGATTTCACCCGCCGCATACCGCCGGTCGAGTAATTCCAGAGCTGAATCCGGATCATCAGTCTGCCGGCGATAAAAAGAGCGCGGGCCACACCCGCACTTCATTGAGCCCCATCTTCCCCGCATCATGAAAAAGCACAGCAGCATCATGGCCACCGGAAATATCCACCAGTAAGAATAGCATTGCAGTTCTGATCCATACATTTGAAAAGCCTCCTTTTATTAGAACTATTATTATGGGTATAGATAGTATGAAGGCCGCCATCTTTACTCCCTTTTCAAACCCATAGACGAAACCGCCGACGGAAAGGTTACAGGCAACCTTTAATTATTCAGGAAAGAGTAAACAGGGTGCGGGGAACGGGCCTGGAAGTCTGAATCGTCAGGAATTACTTGGGGGCTTGGGCAATATCTGGACTTGCTTCCGGTCGCAGGCCAGGGTGTTTTGGCCGGTGTAGTAAAAATTGCAGGCGTCATCCAATACGGTTTTTAGTTTGGCCCTGGCGCGGTGAAGCCGAACTTTTACATTCTCTACGGTAATGTCGAGAATTTCTGCAATTTCCTGATTGGCCAAACCTTCAAGGTCACTGAGTACAATAACGGTTCTATAGTCAGGGGGTAGGGCCTCGATGTATTCATTGATGCAATCTCGCATTTCCTTCTGGATTACAACCTGGTCGGTGGAGGGAGGGTTGCGGTTCTCAAGGGAAAGTTGTGCATCCGGGACAGTTCCCTCTTCAATCGCAATCTTCTTTTTATTGTACCTGTATGCTGCCGACCGGGTTCTATCAATTGCCGTGTTTGTCGCAATACGATATAACCAGGTCGAAAGCTTTGATTTACCCTGGAATTTACCGATGTTCCGATGCACCTTGTCGAAAACATCCTGGGCAACATCCTCAGAGTCATTTTCCCCTACAATTTTAGTAAGATATCTCAGGACAATCGGGTAGTATTCATTGTAAATTTTATTAAAGTCGTAATCGGAAGCCATGCCAGCATCCTTTTTAGCCGATCTTTAAAATGAAAACTCAGCCTACCTTCAATGTAACCACACGGATAGTCGTTATACTGTTACAAGAGACCCTTTCAATATCTATAGCGTTCTGAATTGAGACAATTTATAAAATTTGGAGGGATTTTTAATCCTGTAGCAGTATTTCTGTATAAATGTCAAAATGCAAACAAGTATGGCCCGATGTACTGGATTATAGGCTTACCCCCAACACCGTTGCCTATAGCCTTTGGTGGGGGGTTGGATAATTTTAACCGTGGATTGATTCTGGTATTTCTGGATTGCTCGAATAGTATCTGTGTGTGTGGATTTGTTTGAAAAAAACTCCACAATCAGCAAAATTGCACAAAATTTGATAAAATTGCTAAAATTGAAAATGCTTTAATTGCAAATAGTAATTTTATTTTAGGAGGTTAGGAAGCTCGGCCATTCTTTGTTTCGAATCCTGTCGGGCGTACCATAAAAAGAAGCAGATTGTGTGACCTAGTGCCGCAATCTGCTTTTTTTGTTTTAATCACCAGGATTCGAGCCAAGTCGGCAGGATGAGCGTTGCGAGATCCAGCAGCAGTTTAGCTGGGGTCGAATCCTGCCGGGCGTGCCAGAAAAATGAAAAGGGCCGCACTAAAAAGGTGTGGCCCTTTTTATCGATTTAGGCTTGTGGCCAGAGATATGAAAAGCAACTGATTTCTTACTCGAAAGGCGACTTGAGAATTAGGATAATTTATGGAAGCTCAAGCAAAGGCAGGATCTGCAACGAAAATGAAACAGATTGATTCATAGACGCATCATCGATAGAGGCATGGATCGCTTATATGTATAAAGTATCAGTGTTCGTCACCTTTTGTTCTGGCCGACAAAGACATCGGGAAGTCCTTTAATCCCGGCATTTTTCATTCCAGTCTTTAACTCTTCAGAAGTTAGAAATTTGTTAATCGCCTCCAAATCGCCTTCTCCAACTACCAATACGTGTTTGGAGTCTTCAACGGATTGAAGTGCGAAAGTTTCCTTCACGCCGAATTGTATTCGCGTTTTCTCAAAATCATCATAGATTTTCTTCCAACTATCAAAATCCTCCACTTTATGACTAACAACATAATAGGCCATTTTTTATTTCCTTTCTTGAATTGTTCCCTGGTTTAGTACGTATGGCACCTGAGCGGTACACTGGTACCAATCAAAATGCTTTGTATTTCTTCTGGGTTGTCAAGAGGCAGTCGGCAAGAACACTTTCGACCCCGGCAATGGCTCTTCAATGGCAACTTTTTGCGTCTCTTGTTGTCGAACATATTTACTAAAGAGGCGTTTTTACCACTAAAACAGTCCGTTTAAGGCTGCTTTTCACCCGAATACAATAATCTTTTTGAGTTATTAAAGCCAGTTAGCGTGGCCCGACCCCCTATACGACCCCCTATATGGTTCCAAAGTTTACGAATCCCCTACCGGAATTGTTTTGAAAATAGTCAATTCGGACTGACATTCTAAAGGCAAAAGCACCCATATGGGTATTAAAGTACTCAAATAGTATTGACAATGTGACCATATGGGTGCTAAGTCTATCTCATCATCCATGCGAGAACCCATTGAAAAGGAGGAACGGTCTATGGCTGACAATTCAAGAGCGGAATACTGGCGGAGAAATTTAAAGCTTGTGATCTGGTGTTTAGTGGTTTGGTTCGTGGTGTCGTTTGGGTTTGGGATCCTATTGGTTCATCCCCTGAACGCAATTAAAATCGGCGGATACAAACTCGGCTTCTGGTTCGCGCAGCAAGGTTCCATGTATGTCTTTGTGGCATTGATCTTCGTATATGCCCACCTGGTCGGCAAACTTGACAAAGAATTTGGCGTTGAAGAAGACTGAAAGGAGATAAATTATGTCACAAAATGCTTGGACATTGTTCATTGTCGGGGCCTCTTTTGCCCTGTATATAATTATCGCGATCCGGTCGAAAGCCAAAAGCACCAGTGAATTTTATGTTGCCAACAAGGGTGTTCATCCGGTTCTCAACGGGATGGCCACCGGTGCTGACTGGATGTCGGCGGCCTCCTTTATTTCCATGGCTGGCTTGATTGCCTTTTTGGGCTATGATTCCAGTGTCTACCTCATGGGGTGGACCGGTGGCTACTGTCTGCTGGCCATGCTTCTGGCACCGTATCTCAGAAAATTCGGAAAATTCACGGTGTCCGAATTTATCGGCGAACGATTTTATTCCAAAACAGCCAGAATGACGGCAGTGATTTGCCTGATAGTGGCCTCGGTCACCTATGTTATCGGCCAGATGACGGGCATCGGGGTGGTTTTTTCCCGCGCCCTGGGCCTCTCGTATGAAGTCGCTATCCCGATCGGCATGGCCATTGTTTTCATTTATGCGGTGTTCGGAGGCATGCGCGGCATTACCAACACCCAGATCGCCCAGTATTGCGTTCTGATTTTTGCCTACACCGTGCCCGCCATTTTTATTTCCATAACCTTGACAGGCTTTCCCATTCCCCAGCTGGGACTGGGGGCCACCTTGGCGGACGGCAGCGGGGTCTACCTGCTGGACAAGCTGGATACGATTCTGGTGGATTTAGGCTTTGCCGCATATACAGCCCAGAAGATGTCCACCACCAACGTATTTCTCCTGTGCATGTCATTGATGATCGGTACCTGCGGGCTTCCGCATGTCATCATGCGCTTTTTTACCGTGCCCAAGGTCAAGGACGCACGTTCATCCGCAGGATGGGCCCTGGTATTTATTGTCATTCTCTACACCACGGCTCCTGCCGTGGGCGCCATGGCCCGCATGAACCTCATGCAGACCATTCAGCACGGCGTAGTCGGCTCGGCTGAGGGCAATATCGAATACGCCAAGGTGCCGACCTGGTTTAAAAACTGGGAACAAACCGGCCTCTTGAAATTTGAGGACAAGAATGGTGACGGAAGAATACAGTACTATGAGAAAGCAGGGTTGAAGCAAGCTGAAAGCTTTGGCTGGAAAGGCAATGAGATGGTCACGGTAAACCGGGACATCATGGTTCTGGCCAACCCGGAAATCGCTCGACTGCCCTACTGGGTGGTTGCCCTGGTGACCGCCGGGGGCATTGCCGCAGCCCTTTCAACAGCAGCCGGCCTGTTGCTGGCCATTGCCACGGCTATTTCGCATGACGTGTTGAAAGGATGGTTGACACCGGATATTGATGACAAAAGAGAGCTGCTCTACAGCCGGATCGCCATTGGCGGTGCCATTCTCGTGGCTGGCTATCTTGGTTTGAACCCACCGGGGTTTGCCGCCCAGACAGTGGCCCTGGCATTCGGACTGGCAGCCTCTTCTATTTTTCCGGCAATTATGATGGGTATCTTTAACAAACGCATGAATGACAGAGGCGCTGTTGCCGGAATGTTGGCAGGCTTGGGGACCACGGTGCTCTATGTATTCCTGTACAAAGGCTGGTTCTTTCTCCCCGGGACGGCGATGCTGCCGGACAATCCTGACGGTTGGCTGCTAGGCATCAACCCTCAGTCTTTCGGGGCGATAGGGGCAGCGATCAACTTTGCCGTGGCCTATGTCGTGTCTATAATTACCCAGGAACCGCCCGAGCATATTCAGAAGCTTGTGGAACATATCCGGGTACCGGCAACATATTAATGACATGGTCGGTAATTCCAATCCGCCAGCCTGATTTCTCAGGCTGGCGGACACAGCCGGATCCATTTGGTATTATAGAAAAAACCTCAAAGTTTCCGGAATTCACCGGAGATGCCTGACTTCACCATGGCGCATAAAATTCTCATCGTTGATGACAAGGCGAATATTGTTGTGCCCCTGCAGTTTCTGATGGAAAGGAACGGATATGAAACAGTGATGGCCCAGAGCGGGGAAGAGGCCTTGGAAGTCATATCCAAAGAAAATCCTGATCTGATCCTGTTGGATATCATGCTGCCGGGTATTTACGGGTTCGAGGTTTGCGAGATCGTCAAACTCAAACCTGAATGGAAACACATCAAAATTATCTTCCTGACAGCCAAAAGACGTGATGTTGATATTGCCAGGGGAATGGTCCTGGGGGCGGATGAATATATCAACAAACCGTTTTCCAACAAGCAGATTGTGGAAAGCGTCCAGAAACATCTCGAAGAATATAAGGAAAGTAAAACCTACGTTTGACTGGGTTACCGCCTGTATACGGTAACCGGCTTGCATGGGTTGATCTCCAAGAAACTACCACTTAATCTTACACGCCTTATCTTCCAATACCCTACTTGGTTTCTTTTCTAACTCCTTCAGCCAGTATGGTTTGTTAAGAAAGATATGCGGCAGATCAAAGCCTTCTGCAATACTACTTTGGAGAGGATGCAGCAGTTCGTGCAATTTACGGCAGCAAGCGCACCGTAAATAAGAAAAGGACCGTGTCATCACAACACAGTCCTTTTCTATGGAATCATCCTGTTTAAACGGCCAAACAGATTCGAATTATTTTCTTTTAGGAATGTTAGGTAAGGTTTAGCTCCTCAACTTAATTGGTAACTTGCGCTTTTGCTAAAATGAAACGTCAGGTTGGTATTGATCAAAAATGATTTAAGGCCGACGTGGTGAATCTGGCCAACTATTTGGTCTCTTGGTTGCTCAGTAGGATAAAAGCGAGGATTCCACCCAATTCTCTGCACTCTATCCATTCAATACCTTACTCTGTGCAGCTGAACAGCTATGGGCTGGTTCGTTTTTCAGAGTAAAGCGGCTGACTGAGTTTTGAGGCGCAAGTGTCACATACGTAGATTTGGTAATCAGCGGCCTGGTCTTTTAGATCGACCTTTTTATACCAGCCTTTCTTTTCCCCGCAGATTTCCTCGCAGAAGACACAGATGGTGATTTTACCGTCACGCCGGTCTCCCAATTTTCGTCTATCTGGGCCGGTGTAGGTGGAAACTTCTTCTTCTCTACGGTCGTTACACGTGCGTCTGTCTAAAAGTGTTCCCTGGATCATTGGAGCCTCCTTACCAATCTCTCTTGCACAGGCACGGACTTAAAAATCGGCCTTATTTTAAAGTACAAAGAAGCGAATGTACGAACATCATACTATCAACACATTCCCGCAAATATCATGCCAAAAAACATACCTATGTATAGTAGAGTAATTACAAGATGTTAGGCGGTGAGACGCAAGCTGCCTACTGTGAAAGGACAAAACTTTGTAGGTCGTCCCCGACAGCGTGAATTTTTGCCTGCACTTTTTGTAGGTTTTTGCGGGTTGAGGGTTCAAATAGTTTTATTGGGATGACAAATTTTGGAGGAGAGGTCTGGGTTGAAAATTGGGTGCAAGGGATGAACTTATAACTAATTGTAAATAAAGAAAAAATTATTATTTATGATATCGTTTTGCCTGAAACTTTGTGTTACTTTTCCGTTTTTCTCTAATCTTAACCGTTGATGGAGGCCAAAATTGTCAGGATCTGGTACCCGGGTTTCAATGACAAAGCCCTAATTTGAAAAGGATTGTGCCGCGAAGACACAATCCTTTATTCAAATGTCCAATATTATAGTGTTATATTAAAACTCTTTCGGTTTACACAAGTTTTCGGCTTTGACCGCACTGCGACCGCAGCCTTCGCAGAAATGAGTTGCCGGTTTGATAAGGGCAATATATGCCTGCGGATCATTGACCTGCAGTTCATCCTCTACATGGGCGCAAAGAGTCTTGGTTTCATCACTCATCGTCACATACCTCCCAAGTTTTAAGATGAATTCATCAATGGTTTACCGCCATCGATAAGAACTGAAATGTTGTTGGTGCTGGCGGCTTTTCGGACCTTAAGCTAGACATTGCACCCGACATGTCAACAACTTTGCAGGAGACGGTGTTGCACCGTATTTGTAATTTGGGCTGGTAATTAGGAGGTATCAGATATGATCTCAAGGACGGAACTGTCTGGCTGCTGCCAGGCTTTCTTCTAGTATAATTTTAATAAATACTAAGGGTTGCAATTATAGAAATCGGGCTGAAATCTAAAGGAGGCCCCTAACAGGCCGATATACATATTGTATGGTCGGCGGGCTAAACTGAATGTTTGGCGATTATCAGGTATGTACAGTTAAGAGGCAGCTGAATGCAAAGTTGGAAGTGCACCTGCGGTGCGAACAATCGGTTGAACTATAGCGACTGCTATAATTGCGGTGAAGGTAAACCGTTTTTAAGATTTAAAAACCAGGATGCACTCTTTCTACTCGTATTCTTCGGTTTGCCCATTTTGTGCTACATCCTGATCTAACTTGCGTACTGCTAACCAATAATTACCACCCCATGACCTGTAAAGTATATCAGGGATAGCTTTTAATTCTCTGAATACGCTTTGAAATAATCCTCCAGTAAACTATTTGTTATGTCATTGAATTTAGAGTCTGCTGCAATCATTGAATCTATTTCTGAGGCAACATACATTTTATTTTTTCTCGTATCAATTAGATAGACATGAAATGGCTTTCTATCTACTTGCGGGTCAAACCACTTATATCGATACATCAGAATTATATCCGCTTTGATTGTTTTAGCTAATTGCGTGACAGTGGAGACGTCTGGCTCGAATGGGGCAAAGAGAGTTTTTTTTGTCCATAGATTTTTCAAACTCTCATCCGTAAATATTGTATCAATCACTTCTACACCAAGTCTCGAGATGTTTTCCCTGTCCATAGAGGTATATCCTGGGTAATAAGAATATTTTAGCGCATACTCTGGTTTCTGGGAGGTAAAACCTCTTATAGCCTCAAAAACTGATCGATAAACCAATTCGTGTGCCTTGCCCGCATATATATCATTATTTCCATTTGAATTTGCGGGGAAAATCGCAATTGCGTGTCGAACGTTTGTTTCAATCTTAGAATGATTGCCTTCATCTGAATTGCGACTACCAGTAGCTCTTTGGCCTGAGTCTGCAGGCGCAAGAGATGCAGTTAGTGGCAGCGTATTACTCTGCTTCGCTTGCATTTTCTCTAACTGTTTTTGGAGCTTGGCATATTCAATAGCCTGCTTTTGTTTCTCAATCTTGAGCTTCTCCATCTCTAAGGCTTTTATTTCGTCCAACTGCTTTCTTTCATATGCCAGTTTCTCTTTTTCCATGGCAATTCGCTGCTGCTGCAATTCAAGCTCTGCCTTGGCCACGGCCGCCATCTGGGCTTTTTTCTGCTTTTGCGTTTTCAACGCAGCCTGTTTCTGGGCCTGTTCTTCCACCCAGGCGGCGTTGTAGAGTACGAATTGACCATCCTGGTCCATGGGGGTTTTCAGGCGTCCCACATTGGGCCGCTGATTGCCTATTTCGGTTACCGGTTTCCATACCTGCGTGTGAAACAGGTTTTCCAGGTCGATTACCTCACGGTCATTTTTGCGCAGGGCATTGATGAGGTAATACGCAAACAGGCTGTGCCCTTCGGCACCCCCATCGGCCACCGGCTCCACACCGCCGGAGGAGATGACCTGACGGGAACGCAGGGCTGCCTTTTCTGCAAGCTTTTCGCGGTAGCGTTGATCTTTGAGGGACATCAGCGAAGGGCCGCCGCGCAGCATGGTCCCGCTGTAACAGGAGTCTGCAATGACAACGACATTTTTGGCCTTCACCTTTTCGGAGCTGAGCACCGCTTTAATATAGGAATTGGCCACCCAGGTGCCGGACTGTTTGAGTTTGCCTTCTGCCGGGACCCAATAACCATCGCCGGTGAGGTCATCGAGTTGACCGTGTCCGGCATAGTAGACCAGCAGGTTGTCATGTTCCCCCACTGACAGCGCCAGGTATCGCAGATCTTCGATGATCTGGAGCCGGCTGGCCTCTGCATCAACCCGCAAGATCACATTCTTTTTGTCAAACCCATAACGCGACACCAGGGTGTCACGCACCACGGTTGCATCTTTAACCGCGGTTTTCAGAGCAGGCCACTCAGCGTAGTTGTTAATCCCGATGATCAGAGCGTAGTAAGCGCCCCAAGTTTTAGCAGCCGCTGGATTGAGGGAAATCGACACGCCTCTCTGGTCTGCCCGCAGATCAGAAACAGGAATAATTACAATGGATACGGTAAGTAGAAACGGGATGATGAAAGATTTCATGCCAGCCTCTCCGATAAGGGGGGACTCAGGATATTTCCAACAGGGTATTGAGTAAGGGTAAGACGCATATGGCCATATGCAAGGGTTTGGGGCCGTTAACAAACTAGAATCATATGTAATTCATACCGCCAAATGCAGGCGGTGACCTAAACACGGGAATTACCGGCTCACCGTACGCCCGATACCAACACCGCCAACAAAGAATGCAATGAAGTCCATCACAGCAAGATGCCAGGCGCCTTTTTCCGATGTTTCGTGTAAATCGTACGTCCCGCCGTGGTTTTTCGCGGCTTGGAAGGGTTAACAACTATTTTTTCAGCGGTTACAAGACCTGGTAAGTCGTTATAACAACATTTGCAGCCCGGTCCCTAAGTGGAATCAGGGACTGATACTTCGGCGAGTTAAACCAGTTGTCCACAGTGGCTATATCGGAGAATTCAATAACAACGATAAGTTCATAGTCGTGGCTGCCGGCAAGGACCTTATCACGCTTCCCTCTGAACATAATGTTGGCATCAAAAGGCGCAATAGATTCGGCTACCCCGGCAACATATTCCTGCCAGAGGTTGTCATCTTTAACGGTAATCTGTCCCACAAGATATGCTGCCATGCGAACCTCCCGGAATAAGTGATAAAAGGATTAGGGGTCGGGCCATGCTATCTACATGAAATCGTAAAGAAAATATCATATTTATGGATATAAATCAGCTTTAAACAGCTTTTTTGTCATAGAAATTATCCATTTATAATTAAATCCCCCAAAATTACACACAATCATTCAGCGACTGCCTCCCTCAAAGTTTCAGGGTGATGGCCACCGGGCAATGATCCGAAGCCTTGGCTTTGCCCTTGATCCCCGGAAAGAACTTCTGTACCGCCGGCGGTTTGTTTTTCTGGTTGACCCGCAAGGGCTGTCCCCGGCGTTCAATTACCGGTAAAACGTTCTTGTTCTTCTTGGCCAGGGCACTGCTGACCAACAGGTAGTCAAGCTGGTGATAGGATTTGTCCCCCTTGTAGTAATGTGTCCAGCGATCACCGGCCGGCAGGCGATCCACCACGTTTTCCATTTGCCCGGATTGCAGCAGAGTCCGGATGCCGGATTCATTTTCCTTACCGGGCACAAGGTAGTCATTGAGGTCTCCTAATATCACGAAATTCTTTTTACCGAAGTTGCTGCCGAAACGATCTTTGAGGATCTGCAATATCGCTTCGCTCTGGCCGACCCGACGATATTTTGATTTTGACCGTCCCCGCATCATGGAAGTGAAATGGTTTACAAACAGTGCCAATGGTTTACCATTTATTATGAAATGGGCTTCCAGGCAGTCGCGCGCAAAAGTCTTGGATCTGCCTTTGCGAACGAACTGGTGGGTGCGGATTGCATCGATGGGGATGTTGGACAGCAGGCCGACATCGATGTAGCGATTGTCATTACCGTCGATGACCATTTGATATTTGAATTTGCCGCTTTTCAGGTACTCCCGGTTGAATTTTTTCAGGGTATCGAGATTTTCTATTTCCTGGAGGCCGACGATATCGGCCTTGACGGCACGAATGGTTTTAGCGGTGAGGCCGCGAATCGGCTTCAGCGATTTTTTGAACAGCTGCGTGTCGTGTATGAACCCATCCTTGACGGCGTTGGCCAGTTCCTTGGGAGTGTGGGGGCTGTATATCCATTTACCTTTGGCATCTTTCCGGTTGGTCTTTTTCCCTTTAAAATTGTAGCGGGTAAACAGGTTTTCGGCGTTGAACGTTGCGACCGTAACTTGAGCGGCCATGATTCCTCCTTGTTTCTATAGAGGTATACCGTTTCTTTTCAGGCGGCGTCCGGAGACGATAAGCAGGCACCCGTATCTAGCGGGGCCCCAGACGGGGCATTGAGGGCAATATGGTCAGGATCATCTTGAAAATTTGGGCAGTTACTGTTTGAATAAGGTGGGTTTAAAATTTTGTCAAGACATTTAAAATCTTGCGGAAATTTGTCCAATCCCGGTATTTAGCCAGAAGAAGAGGCTAGATAAATGGCCCGGCTTTTTAAACCTGGGCACTGTACTTTCACCCGGATTTTGGTATCCTCGATACCCATGCCAGCTCCAAACGATATAGCTTTCAACCGGCCTATCAAGGCTGTAAGGCGGGCAATTGCTCCCTGGCTGCCGTCCATATTAATCCTGGTCTTATGCCATATGGACGGTATGTCGCTCTGGGCTCAGGCCTCGCGGCCAACATGGACGCCGGCATTCCGGCAAATGAGGACTCAAATCGAAACCCTTTATTTTTCATATGATGCAAAAGCGAAACAAACGCTTCTAAAAGAAGCGACCACCCTGATCGAACATTACCCGGGTACCTGGCAACCCAATTATTACGCGGCCCTGGTCAATATCCAGTTGGGGAATATTGTTCGGGCCGACGATAAGAAGCTGGCCTACGGGTACTTTCGAAAAGCGCTGCAACACATCCATGCGGCTCGCACTCAGTCTCCTAATGCCGAGAACACTCTGGTCCTGGCCGATGTCTACGGCAAGCTGGCTTCGCTGAAAACGATCAAGGTGCTCTACTACGGCAGCCGGTCCAAGTCATTTTTAAAACAGGCCTTCAAATTAAATCCCAACAGCCCCAAGAACCATCTGATAGCCGGCATCGAGATCATGTGGACACCCGGGATTTTCAGGGGGAGTAAAAAGAGGGCGCGCGAGTTTCTCAACAAAGCCCTGCTGCTGGAAAAGACCTGGCAGGAGCCCGACCCGTTGACAGTTCAATGGGCCACCCGGGCGGAAATCTGCGCCCACCTGGCCCAACTGGAAATACTCGGCCACAAGCCGGCCAAGGCCAGGCAATATATCGATCAGGCCCTGCAACTGGTTCCTGATTACGGGTTCATCCATCGGGACATACTGCCGCAGCTTGTTCAACTAAAGAAATAATGCCTGTTCCCATACCACCTAATAAGCTTTTACCCGGGAGAAACGATCTATGACGTCCTTGGGACATTCCCTGGTAGGTGCCTCCCTTGGGCTGGTCTGCATGCCTGCATTTGAAAAGAGCCGCAACAGGCTTTTGTTTCAGGTAGGCTTCATTGCCGTGGCCAGCCTGCCGGACTGGCCGATCCCGGGATTGGGGCATTATCGGCTGGATATCAGCCACAGTGTCATTGTGAACGGGGGAATTATGCTGGGTCTTGTCCTGGGGCTGCAGGGCGTGGGCGGATCAAAGCTGCGAACATACCGGCTGGTCATTGCAGGTGTGCTCCTGACCTGGCTGAGCCATTTCCTGCTGGACACCCTCTACGTCGATTCGAGCATGGCGCTTTTCTGGCCGGTTAGTGACATCGGCGTTTCTCTGCCCGTTCCCTGGCTGAAAACCATGCCCCATGTTCCCCCGCCCATTGATCGCCGGATCCTGTTGATATTCGGGTACGAAGCCCTGACCTTTCTACCGTTATTCATCCTGGCTGTAATCTGGCGCGCTCGCAGAACACAGGGTTGACTCGGAAATCAAACCGGTTGGTGTGTACACGGACCTAAAGAGTAGACGGATAGCGGCTTAAGATATGGCGGTTTTAAAGGACGCGGTCTTCGAACAGCGGGAGGGGGTCGACCAGGTGGCGCTTGAACCAGCCGGGCCAGTCCTCGCTTCCCAGTCCATAGGCCAGCAATTCCACAATGGAGAATACGGGCAGCCGGTTTTCAGGTTCAGCGCTGCGCAGTTCCAGGTTGAGCTGGCACATGGCGCATGCCGTTACGATACATTCGGCTCCGGCGGTCCGGGCCTGATTCATGATGTCCGTTACCATGGGCACGACAATATCCGGGCGGGCAACAGATAGAAAAGCACCGCAGCATTTGGCAGTATAGCTCCAGGTGCGCTTTTCAGCACCCAGCCAATCCATCACCTTTTCCATACTCCCGTAAAGCCGGGGGTGGTGATTCAGTTCCGGCGGAATGGCCAGTTGGCAGCCGTAGTAGGGAACGTACCGCAGTTGCTTCAAGGGGCGCTCCAAGGCGCTTTTCCAGGGCTTTTGCTGCAGCCGGCGGGGCACAAGGTCCAGCAGATGGTGGACGTCCATATCTGCATCCAGGCGGTCCCCCAGAATCTCTTCATTGACCCGTCGTGTAGTGGAATCAGTGCGCAGATGATGCGCTGCGGTCCGCAGACGGTTGGTACAACCGGCGCACATCACCATCAGGTCCCGGCCTGTGTTCTGGGCCTTGAACAGGTTGCGAGCAGCCAGGGAAACCGCCAATTGGGGGCGAACCGCATGTACGGATGATGACCCGCAGCAATTCCAATCTTCGATTTCCTGCAGATCGATATCCAGGTATCGGCAGACCTGCTTAAGGCCATCGTTAATTTCACGCACGGTGGAATCCAGGGTGCACCCGGGATAATAGGTGAGGCGCATCTCATTCATGGGTATCGAAGCTCCTCCGGCGCTCATCGTAATGCGCGAATATGGCGGCCACCGCGTCGCGGTCGCCAACGTTGTGGGGCAGCACATCGAGTTTGCCGCGCGTCAACATTTTGAGCCCGGCCTGCAAATCGCTGAAAATCTGGCCGGAGCCGAGCTTGAAACGTGAAAGGGCTTCCAGCTTGTTGAGACGGCCGTGTTTTTGAATCGATTGGTAGACATATCTGTGAAATTTGTAAATATCCGTCTCCGTATCGATGACACCGTCGCGAATAGCCAACTGCCGCAGGGCATCCATGACAGACGCGATGTCAATGCTGTTGGGGCATTGGGTCGAACAGGTGTGACAGCCCACACAGATCCAGATTGTGCGGCAACGCAAGGCGGCCTCACGCTGGTTGAGCTGCACCAGGCGTATGACGTGGTTGGGCAGCAGGTCCATGTGTTCCACAAAGGGAAAGCCGGCGCTGCAGGTCTTGCAGTGCCAGCACAGATCGACCGACTGGCGGGCCACGTGATCGATGATCTTTTTGAAACGATTCACCGCGGGCTTCAATTCGTCTTTTGCCTGTTCCTGATTCAACGTACTCATGATGCGAATCATCTTATGGTTTTGCTCCCCTAAGTAAGCCTCTATTATTGATTTTGTAGTTCAACTCACATTTTTGTGCATTGACTTAGATCAAATATGGAAAACAGAGCGAGATGCCGGCTGCATCATCCGTCTGGAAGCGAATCGTTAAATCGAAGTGTCAGAAGGCTGAGATAGAGAACGTGTTATTCTTAACCCGGGATGTGCTGGCGGCTCAGTTTGCGGTATTCAAACTTTCCGGTGCTATCGGGCGAATCAGAACAGCCAGAATCAGCCCAATGCAAGCCATGCCCGAAAGTGTTATAAAGGCCATGCGATAGTCACCGCTCAAATCGAAAATATGGCCTGCAATCAGCGGTCCCAGGGACCCGCCGAGGGTGCCGCTGAAGAGAACCATACCAAAAATCAGACCGTGGGAGGCAGTCCCGAAATATTCGGCGACGGTGGGGGACATCACGGTAAACAGGGCGCCATGGGCGAATCCGTACAGGACCGCAAAAACGAACAGCATACAGGCGCCGGTTGAAACCTGCAGCCAGACCAGGGAAATGATCAACAGCGTCAGGCTGAGGACCAAAGCGCGCTTACCGCTGATACGATCAATGGCCGTACCCATCACGATCCTGCCCAGCATGCTGACCCCGCCAATGGTAGACAGCACCGCCGCCGCCGTTGTCGGCTGGAGTCCCAGATCGCGTGCATGCGGTACGATGTGGACGATGGTGGTCAGCAGGCAGCCGAATATCATGAATTCGGCAATGCAAAGGCTCCAGAATGTCAGGGTGTAGGCGGCCCTTGCCAGGGTCAGGCTGGGCACCGCGAGCGGCTGCCCTTTTGCGGGTGCCTGCGGTGGATCCCCGTCAGGCTGCAAGCCCAGGCCCTGGGGATCCCGCCGCATCATTTGAGCCACAGCTATCAACATCACCAGGGAGAGAATCCCGATCACCAGGTAGGACGGTCGCCATCCGATGCGCGAGATCATTGCCGCAGCTAGCAGCGGGACGACCAGCTGTCCGCCACCAGTACCGACTTTGACCAGCCCGGTCATCATACCGCGTCGCCGGATAAACCAGTGGGCCACGGTGGACAACGTAATCACGTCATGAGTGGCAAAGCCGATTCCCACCAGCAGTCCATAAAACAGGTAAAGCTGCCACGGTGCGCTAATTTGAGCCATCAGCATGTAGCCAAGCCCCATGGCGGCGCCCGATACACTGAGTATGATGCGCGGTCCGATGCGATCATTCAGCATCCCGGCAATCACCCCGCCGATACCCATGATCAGAAACGCTACCGACGAGGCCCCGGACAGCAGCGCCCGCGACCAGCCGAAAGCGATTTCCAGTTCCTTAAAAAAGACGCCAAAGGTAAACATGGCGCCGATGACGACTGCCTGGGTGGCAAAACCGGCGGCCACGATGTTGTAGCCGTAAAAGTAGCGTGATCTCAATTGTCCCTCTTGAAGCAGTATGAAATTTTTCGGTAAATGACCGAAGTGCCAGGTTGGTCGACTATAGACCATGTCGGCAGGTTTTTAAAGGTCAGGTTTACCAACGGGGCAGGGCAGTTTGGTCGTTGCCCACAAAAACCAGGATACGGCGTTTGACACCTACTTTGGGTTTCGCTATGATCCAGGCAACCCTGCCTTGTTTGAATATACCGTGAGGATTAAATAATGCGTAGATTTCTCATTCTGTTGATGGCGTGCGTCCTGGTAAGCCTGCCGGCGAAGGGTTATGGGGCCCAGGAGCAGCGCATTGCACTGGTGATTGGAAACAGCAATTACCTATATGCGCCTTTGCGCAATCCGGTCAATGATGCCAACGACATGGCCGCTGCCCTGCGGAAGCTGGGTTTCAGGGTTACGCTGCGAACAGACGCCGCCCGTCGGACCATGAAAGAGGCCATCCGCGTCTTCGGTAAAGCCCTGCAAAGTGGCGGTGTTGGGCTGTTTTACTATGCCGGCCACGGCATTCAATCCCGGGGCAGTAACTACCTGATTCCAGTTCATGCCGAGATTCAATCAGAGGCGGATGTCGAATACGAGGCCATCGATGCCGGCCGGGTCCTGGCCCAGATGGAAATGGCTGGCAACAATCTTAACATCGTCATATTGGATGCCTGCCGCAACAATCCGTTTGCCCGTTCTTTCCGCTCGGGTGAAAAAGGTCTGGCCAGAATGGATGCACCCACCGGCTCCGTGCTGGCCTACTCAACCGCCCCGGGCTCCGTGGCCGCGGACGGCAGCGGGCGTAACGGCCTCTATACGGCCAAGCTGCTGAAACACCTGCAGGTACCCGGGATCACAGTCGAGCGGATGTTCAAATTGGTGCGGCGCGATGTCACCCGTGAGTCGGGCAAAGCCCAGGTTCACTGGGAGTCTTCGTCCATGATCGGTGATTTCTACTTTAGCGGCGGCAATCCGGATAGCGGACAGACCGGGCGGGCCATAAAGGTTCAAGGCAGTCAAACAGCCCCGCTGCTGGATGGGGAAGAGGAGATGTGGCAGATTGTGAGAGAGTCAGCTGCCATCGAAGACTTCCGCATGTTCCTGCAGCAGTATCCCCGGGGGCGGTTCAGCGGGGCCGCCGCAATAAAAATCAAACAGCTTGAAAGGCAGCAAAAGACATTACAGCCAATTGCAGCCGTATCTCCGAAGGTTGCGAAAACATCGACGGCCCAGAGTCGGCCCGATCCATTGCGCAGACACCGGCTCGTCCTGTTTCCGGTAAAAATAGTAACCAGCTGGCAGAGCAAGCAAGCGTTGTATGAAGCGTCCACCATCAAAGCCATCGACAACCTGAGCCGGGAATATGAAACCCTGGATTTTGCAGCCACGTACAAGAAGAACCGGGATCTGTCTGCTGACGTGGCGCTGTTATCCGATATGGTGAGTGCTGATAACCTGAAAGTATGGCACAAGAAGTCATTTGTCTCCAAGCCGGAGCCTGATTGGAATCAGATTAAAAAGATCTGCCAGGCCACGGGCACAGACATTGCGGTCATGGTGTCTATGACGGTTGCCAATGAAGGCTCCATGGATGTCTATATATATGACCATCGGCGCGGCAAGATCCGGTCCGCCCTCGGTAAAACCACGACCTTTACGTCCATTGAACCCAGTGTCAGGCAGTACACGTCCATGCTCCTGAGTGACCTGCTCAAGAAGCGGTAGGCCAAAAACCTCCCCGGCATAAGGTTTCGGAAGGTGCTTCAAAGCCAAAGCGCAACCAGCGGTTATGAAGCCGAATGGCCCCTGCCCATCGCACACTGTTTGCAGTCGGTCCGCCATACCGTCGGCAAATGTTCAAAACACCTGCCACTTCAAGTTGTTACCCGCGACAGAGCGTCAGTGCCTCCTGATAGTAACCAATTGATTATCAGTACTATTCCAGTTCGATAGGGTGGGTGCTGCACGTTGGCGGCAGCCAGAGTCCTTAGCGCATAACCCACAATTCATTGACAGGGTACCGGCAACCATGCTTAGAGTTTTCTTTCTAATTTAGGATAGGGGACGCCGGTATGTCGATCTGTTCACACAACAGCGATGCAAGACCTGCTGCTGAAAATAGCGGCCGTTGGAGCCATTCGCCTCATTATAAGGCCGGGGACGGCAGCCAATGAAGTTGAGAAGGTTTGCAGATCTGCGTATTCGCTACAAGCTTCTGATCAGCTACTCCGCAGTTTTTTTTCTCTCCATCACCCTGGGCAGCGTTGTCATCTACTCCAATGTCCGCCGCCATATCGAATCGAGTATTGAGAGTGAACTGAAGAATACGACGGTCACCATTTTGAATATGGCCCGGGCTTCAGCTGCGACCTCCATCAAAAATCACTTGCGGGCCGTGGCCGAAAAAAACTATGAAATCATCGAGTACCTCTATAAGCAGTCGCGCAGAGGCGCCCTTGATGTGACCGAAGCCAAAAATCAGGCCCGCGCCATCCTGCTGAGCCAGACGATCGGCAAAACCGGGTATATCTATATCCTAAGCAGCGACGGCATTATCCTCATCCATCCCAAAAAGGCCCTGCACGGCGCCGATCTTTCCGAATACGATTTCATCCAGGATCAACGCGCCCGCAAAGCCGGGTACCTGGAATATGACTGGAAGAATCCCGGCGAGTCCCACGCCCGGCCCAAGGCCCTCTACATGAAATATTTCGCCCCCTGGGACTGGATCATCTCCGTCTCCTCCTACCGCAATGAGTTCTATGAACTGGTCCAGGTGGATGATTTCCGGGAAAGTATCCTTTCGCTGCAGTTTGGCAAGACAGGCTACTCCTATGTGCTGGACAGCAGCGGCAACCTGATCCTGCATCCGAAGCTCGAAGGCCACAACTATTACGATGCCCAGGACGCCCAGGGGCGGTATTTCATACGTGAGATTTGTCGCCGCAAGAGCGGCAAGATCATCTACTCCTGGAAAAACCCGGATGAAGCCGATCCCCGCGAGAAACTGGTTATTTTCAACTATATTCCCGAATATGATTGGATCGTGGCCTCCTCGAGTTACCTGGAGGAGTTCTACGCACCGCTGCATACGATCCGCAATATTGTTTTCTTTACCGTTCTGGTGTCGCTGACCTTGGTCATCCCGCTCTCCATGCAAATCGGGGCCTCCATTACCAATCCCCTGCGCGAATTGATGAACCGTTTTCGTTTGGGGGCGGATGGCGACATATCCGTACGCATGCGACGTCGCAGCCGTGATGAAATTGGCCGGCTGGCGTCCTATTTCAATGGATTTATGGAGCGGCTGGAAGCTTACCAGAGTAATTTGGAAGCCGAGATTAAAGAGCGCAAGCAGGCTGAAGAGGCCCTGCGCGAAAGCGAACTGCAATACCGGCTGATTGCCCAGAATGTAACCGATATGATCTGGGTGCTGGATATCGACACCTACCGATTCACTTACTACAGCCCATCGGTTCAGCGCGTCCGGGGATTTGCAACGCAAGAGGCCCTGAATTTCACTTTAGAACAGTCCCTCACGCCTGCGTCGTGGGCCCAGGCGCGCAAAGTGCTTGACGAAGGTATTGCCGCCACCCGCCAGGGGGGGATGGCCGCCGTGGAACCACGGACCATGGTTCTTGAAATGACCTGTAAGGACGGGAGTACGGTCTGGACGGAAGTTACGACCAATTTTATCTGGGATGACAGCGGGCAGGCGATGAATATTCTCGGCGTCTCCCGGGATATCACCAAGCGACGGCAGACCGAGCAGGAGATGATCCGCATGCGGTATTACCTCAAGAATATCGTGGATTCCATGCCGTCCGTCCTGGTGGGTGTGGATGCTGAACGGCGGGTGACCCAGTGGAATCGAGAAGCGGAGAAAATGACCGGGGTGCCTCAAAAGCAGGCCCTGGGCGAAATTCTGGAGAGCGTATTGCCCCAGCTTAAAAACCAGATCGGTATTGTGCACCGCGCGCTGCAGGAGAGTACGGCCCAGAAAGCCGAGAAAGTGCAGTTGCCCGACGTGGACGAGGCGCGCCATTTCGACATTATGGTCTATCCTCTGGTAGTGCCGGGAGTGGAAGGCGCCGTGATTCGCCTGGATGATGTATCCGCCCGGGTCAGAATGGAAGATATCATGATCCAGACCGAAAAAATGATGTCCATCGGGGGCCTGGCGGCCGGCATGGCGCACGAGATCAACAATCCGGTGGGTGGCATGATCCAGAGCGTCCAGAATATTCAACGCCGCCTTTCTGCGGATCTGCCCGACAACCGGGAAGCCGCGGCCGCCTGCGGCGTGGAACTGGACGCCGTGAACACATATCTGGAACAGCGGGAAATCCTGCGCTTTCTCAACGGGATTCGCGAATCCGGCGTGCGGACCTCGGAAGTGATAACCAACATGCTCAATTTCAGCCGGAACAGTGATTCCCGCAAACAGCCGGTGGATATGGCCCAATTGCTGGATGATACCATTGAACTGGCTGCCCACGACTACGACCTCAAGAAGAAGTATGATTTTAGAAGTATCGACATAGTACGCGATTTCAGCCCAGCATTACCCGAAGTTCGCTGCGTGGCTACCCAGATCGAACAGGTCCTGCTTAATCTGCTGCGCAACGCGGCCCAGGCCATGGCCCAGGCCCCCGGGCACCGATCGCCGCAGATTACGCTGAAGCTGCGGGTGGACGCAGGGTTTCTATATATCGAGGTGTCCGACACAGGGCCGGGAATCGAAAGAGACGCCCGTCACCGGGTGTTCGAACCCTTTTATACCACCAAAGATGTGGGCATCGGGACCGGACTGGGGTTATCGGTGGCCTATTTCATCATTGTGAACAATCACAAGGGAACCATGAGTGTGGAGTCCCGCCCCGGGCAGGGGGCTACCTTTCTAATCAGCCTGCCGCTGGCGGGGGGATAGACCGAGCCGGAGACTGTGATGACCATTGACACCCAAAAACCGAGTGTGTTGATCATCGATGACGAACCCATCGTCCTGGAGAGTGTCTCCGTTTACCTGAAAGACAGCGGCTTTTGCATTCTCCAGGCTGAAAACGGCCGCACCGGACTGGCAGCCTTTCGGCAGGAAAAGCCGGACATCGTACTGGTGGACCTGCGCATGCCGGAGATAGACGGTCTGGAAGTCCTGGCGACGGTCACGGGCGAGGCGCCGGAGATTCCCATTGTGGTTATTTCCGGGACCGGAGACATGCAGGATGTAATCGCGGCACTGCACCGGGGCGCCTGGGATTTTGTGACCAAGCCTATCCAGGACATGGCAGTTTTAGAGCACGCGGTCCGCAAAGCGCTTGAGCGCGCGCGCCTGCGCATGGAGAACAAACAATACCGGGCTCACCTGGAAGAGGAGATCCAGAAGCAGACAGCCGATTTGAAAGATCGTACCCAGGACCTGGAAACCAGCAACCGTAAGCTGGAAAAAGAGATGGCCGAGCGGCGGGCCGAGGAACAGTCGCTCCGCCGCAGTAATGAACGCCTGGACCTGGCCCTGTCGGCAGCCCGCCACGCGCTCTGGGATTATAACCTGTTGACCGGCCGTATCTACTTGAGCCCGCGGTTTTTCACAATGTTCGGCTTTGCGCCCGATGAGATGTCCCAGGATGTGGAGACCTGGTACGACCTGATCCACCCGGATGAGCAGGAGCCCCTGAAAAGCCGCATGGCGGATATCGCGTCCGGTGCGGTAACCGCCTTTGAGATCGAATACCGCATGCGGGCCAAGTCACGGGACTGGCGCTGGGTTCTGTGCCGCGGCCGGCTGGTCGAAAAAGACGAACTAGGTCACGCCGTCCGCATCATAGGAACACAAGTCGATATTACCCGTCGCCGCTTGAGTGTCGAGGAGCTCAAAACCAGTCAAGCCCACCTGCGCAAAGAGAACCTGCGCCTGCGCTCCTCACTGAAGGGCGGTGAGCGCTTCGGCCGGATTGTCGGTAAGAGCCGTGTCATGCGGGAAGTGTATGAGCTTATCCTCAAGGCGGCTTTTTCCCGCGCCAACGTGATCATCTACGGAGAGTCCGGAACCGGCAAGGAATTGGTAGCGCAGACGATCCACGAACTGAGCGACCGCAGTGCGGCCCAATTTGTTACCGTCAACTGCGGCGCCATTCCGGACAACCTGGTAGAGAGCGAGTTCTTTGGGTACAAGAAAGGCGCCTTCACCGGCGCCACCCTGGACAACCCGGGATACTTGAGCAGCGCTGACAGCGGGACGCTTTTTCTGGACGAGGTGGGGGAACTGGACCTCAATATGCAGGCCAAACTCCTGAGAGCGATCGACGGCGGCGGGTATACACCCATCGGGAGCACCGATATCAAGACCCCGGATGTCCGCTTTATTGCCGCCACCAACCGGGATTTGCAGGCCTTTGTTAAACAGGGGCGCCTGCGCGAGGATTTTTTCTATCGGATCCACATCATTCCCATCCATTTGCCGCCCCTGCGTGAACGCCGCGAGGACATCGCCCAGCTGGTTTACCATTTTCTAAGCACCCTGAGCGAAGACGATAAAGTCCCGGCGGTTCCAGCCGACGCCATGAAAGTGATGCAGCATTATGACTGGCCCGGTAATGTGCGGGAACTGCAAAATGCCGTCCATCGCTACCTGACCCTCAATAAGCTGGATTTTATGGAAGACTCCACGGCCGGCGGTTCGCCGGCAGAATCCGGTCCGGCTCCCGAAATCAATCTCGTCGGTTCCAACCGGGAACTGCACGGCGCCGTAGCGCGTTTCGAACGTGAGTACCTGCAGCAGGTACTGCACGAACACCAGTGGCACCGGGGTCGAGCCGCCGCCGCCCTGAACATCAACCGCAAAACCCTCTTCAAGAAGATCAAGCAGTACGGGATCTCAAAAGCCCCAAATTTATATTTTCTTTAATATCAATGTGATGTGATATTTTTGGGGTAAAATAACCCCAAATTAAGCTTCGCATACCCAGTTGCGCCTCTTCACCGCATTAATCGAATTTTATCCATTAAATCAGTATCTAAAAATGAATCGGGTTCATCTGGCATGCCGCTTGCTCAATACTGGCCCAATTATAATGTGTTGACAACGCAGATGGTGCTTTGAATCAGTCTGGTCGACATGAAAGGAGGTGGATCCGGTATGCGGACACAGACCAGACACACCTTAATTTAATCAGGGAAGAGGAGGCAGAGAAAAACATGAGTGGAACCACCTGGGTCTATATAATGTTGGGGATCTATATATGCTATTGCTTTTATTGGGGGCTAAAAGGGTACTTTACTGAAAAAACCTCTTCCGGTTACGCTATCGCTGGCCGGTCGATTCCCTTTTTTGCATTCCTGATGGCTTCGACGGCCGCATCTTTTTCGGGTTGGACCTTTATCGGTCACCCGGGGGCCATCTGGAAATTCGGTCTGGCGTATGCGTTCGCTTCATTTTACGTCATCACTATTCCGATTACCGGCACCTTTTTTTCCAAAAGAACATGGCTGATGGGCAAGCGTTACGGGTTCATCACGCCCGGTGACATGTATGCCTATTACTACAACAGCGAAGCGATTCGCTGGCTGGTCGTTCTGGCCGCGGTCCTGTACGCTGTATTCTATTCAGCCCTGCAGCTGATGGCCGCCGCCGCCCTGTTCAATGTTATCTGCGGTGTGCCTATCACCGCGGGTGCTCTGTTCATGGGCTTCATCGTATGGTTTTACGTCTGCACCGGCGGGTTGAAAGCGTCCACCTGGGTAGGGGTCATCCAGTTTATCCTCCTGGTCGGTGGTATTATCATCCTGGGTGCTTATGTCATCAATGCGCCTCATTTCGGCGGCTGGAGCGGTTTTTCGGCCAAGCTCGCTGCGTTGGAATCCAAATATCTCGAGGTGCCCCAGGTCATCGATATGGCCCTGCGCGGTAAAGGCTGGACGGCCTTTTACATCCTGACCTACATGTTTGCCTTGATGGGCATCCAATGTTCCCCGGCGTTCACCATGTGGACTTTCGGGATCAAATCCCCGAAACCGCTGGCCTGGCAGCAGGCTTTCATGTCTACTTTCGTAGTTGGTTTCTCCCTGTTCTTCTTTGCTGCCTTTCAGGGCATGGGTGCCAAGATTCTCCAGGTAGCCGGGGTGGGCAGATTTGCCTCCATTGCCAGTGACAAGGTGGTCGTGCCCTTGCTGATGCAGGAGTTCCTGCCGCCCTTTATGCTGGGAATTGTCTTCGTCGGGGCCATTGCGGCCATCCATTCGACTGCCGCACCTTACATCGGTACCGGCGGGTCTATCCTGTTGCGGGACGTTTACTGGCGCTACATCAAGAAACAGAAGGCCTCTGATGCCGAACAGATCTGGGTCAACCGGATCCTGGCTACCCTTTTGATCATCGCGGCGTTAGGCGTGGGTCTAACATCGACGACCGCCCTGGTAATCCTGGGTGCCCTGGCCACCTGTTTCGGGTTCATTATGTATATCCTGCTGTCGGGTTCCCTCTGGGGATTCCGTTTTCCGACAATCGGTGCGATCCTGGGTATGATTGCGGCTATGATTTCGATCTTCGTGACCTATAAGATCATTCCCAAACCGCTCTCCATGCATCCTGCTTTCTGGGGTGTCGCCATTGGTTTCATCGTTGCTTACCTCTGCCTCGGTCTCGGGTTCAAGGACAAACCGGAGACAACTGAACGCCAGGCTGAAGTGCGGGCATGGCTTGACAGTGTAGACGAGCCCACTGCGTCCGGTAAGTCCTGGCGCAAAAAAATGAAGGTGTCTGTACCGCTGTGGTACTTCTTCGCCATCGGCCCTGCCTGTATCCTGGCCAACAAGGCCTTTTCGTTCTGCGGCTTTCCCGCTATCTGGTCCTGGCAGATTGCCTGGTGGATCGTGGGGATCGTCATGATGTGGGCCCTTTGTTTCAAAGCTGAAATGGCCACTACTTCGGAAGAGCAGATCCGGCGGGCCGATACCGAGCAGATGATCGTTGTCAAGGAAACCTGATGACGGGTCGCTGTTACTACTAACTGCGCCGCATTAACCGGACGACATGAAAAGGAGTGAGCAAAATGAAAAAGGAAGACATATGGATGATGAATCTGGTGTTGTTCTCCATTGTATTTACCGCATCCTTTGGATGGGGTTTGTGGGGCTAACCGGAACTGTCAATCTATGACATCGCCGCAAAGCGGTC